>JAESFQ010000005.1_pt1 | contig 256685 bp, 251 predicted proteins | sample 9269431 | NCBI WGS metagenome assembly JAESFQ01 (sample SAMN14502588, study PRJNA617103) | algae metagenome | isolation source: Plectolyngbya sp. WJT66-NPBG17 and co-occurring heterotrophs from well... | place: USA: Mojave Desert, Joshua Tree National Park, California | collected 2006-08-06 | reverse complement strand
AACCCTGTCATGCCCGCCAGATTCGCCGATTTCAGACCAGATGGGAATCCGACAGGCTGCTAGCTTGTTGTTTGATCGAGCAAATACCTCCGATCGGGTGATTCCGCCTGATCGGAGTTTGCTCTAGCCGCGGGGGTGCGCCGCTCTCCTCGCCGGGCCGGCGGCACGCTATCCTGGCTGCCGTCCATGGGAGAAACACCGATGCTGGACCTGGCAGCCCTCGTCGCCGAGCTGAATGCGCTGCTGCGCCTCAAGACCACCGTCATCGGCATGAGGATGTTCGAGACGGTCGCCGAGATGGAGGCCATTCCCCGCATCCGCCGGCCAAAGACCGTGCACGCCACCGACCAGATCGTCAGCATGGCCTCCCGCCTCGGCTGGACCGTCGGCATCACCGGCGAGGACCTGGTCGGCTCGCAATGCCGCGCCGTCATCGGCCTCGGCCCGCAGGACGAGGAATGGCGCCGCGGCGAGAAATATGTCGGCATCTGGCACGGCACGCAGGAGGACGCCCAGGCGCGGCAGGAAGCCCTCGACGTCGTCCCGCACGGCCGCTTCCAGGCGATGGCCGTCAGCCCCCTCGACTCCGGCCGCATCCCGGAGCCCGACATCGCCCTCGTCTATGCAACGCCCGGGCAGATGATCATCCTCATCAACGGGCTGCAGTACCGGAACTACCGGAAATTCGAGTGGAGCGTCGCCGGCGAGAGCGCGTGCGCCGACAGTTGGGGCCGCGCCCTGAAGACCGGCGAGCCGAGCCTTTCCCTCCCCTGCTATGCCGAGCGCCGCTACGGCGGCGTCCCGGACGAGGAGATGCTGATGGCGCTGAGGCCCGCCGACCTCCGCATCGCGGTCGACGGCATGAAGGCCCTGGCGAAGAACGGCCTCCGCTACCCCATCCCGCCCTACGGGATCCAGAACGACCCTTCGGCCGGAATGGGGGTGAGCTACGCCAAGCCCTGACGGCCCGGCCTAGGAGGGCGCCTGGATCAGGGACAGCAGCTCGCGCCGGGTGTCGAAATTGTCGCGGAAGGCGCCCAGCATGCGGCTGGTGACCATCGTCACCCCCGTCTGGTGGACGCCGCGCGTCGTCATACACTGGTGCGCGCTCTCGATGATGACGGCGACGCCGCGGGGCTGCAGCACCTTGTCGATGGTGTTGGCGATCTGCGCCGTCAGCTTCTCCTGGATCTGCAGGCGCTTGCCGTAGGCCTCCACCACCCGCGCCAGCTTGCTGATGCCGACGACGCGCCGCATCGGCAGGTAGGCGACATGGCAATGGCCGATAATGGGCACCATGTGGTGCTCGCAATAGCTCTCCAGCCGGATGTTCTTGAGCAGGACGATCTCGTCATAGCCCTCGACTTCGTCGAAGGTACGCTCCAGCAGGGCCACCGGGTCGACCTGGTAGCCGGCGAAGAGCTCCTCATAGGCGCGGGCCACGCGGGCTGGGGTGTCGAGCAGGCCCTCGCGCGTCGGATCGTCGCAGGCCCAGCGGATCAGGGTGCGGACGGCGTCTTCGGCCTCGGCACGGCTCGGACGCTCGGGTGGGATGGACATAAGGTAACTCCGGCGGTTGCGGCGAGGGCCGAGGCCTTCGCCCGGCCCCTTTTCTACTCTGCCGGCGCCGCCACCGCCACTTGCCGCCGCTTCCGCCGCCCGATTCCGTCGAGCGCCAGGTAGACCACCGGCGTCGTGTAGAGCGTCAGCAGCTGCGAGAGCAGCAGCCCGCCGATGATGGTGACGCCGAGCGGGTGCCGCAGCTCCGAGCCGGCGCCGGAGGCCATGGCCAGCGGCACGGCGCCGAAGACGGCGGCGAGCGTCGTCATCAGGATCGGCCGGAAGCGCTCCCGGCAGGCGGCCATGATGGCCTCCATCCCGCCGATCCCCTCGCTCCGCTCGTGCTCCAGGGCGAAGTCGACCATCATGATGGCGTTCTTCTTCACGATGCCCATCAGCAGGATCACGCCGATCAGCGCGATGACGGTGAAGGGCGTGCCCGTCACCAGCAGGGCGAGCAGGGCGCCGATGCCCGCCGTCGGCAGGGTCGAGAGGATCGTCACCGGATGCAGCAGGTGCTCGTAGAGCACGCCGAGCACGATGTAGATGGTCAGCATCGCCGCCAGGATCAGCAGCGGCTGGTCGCGGGCGAAGGACTGGAAGGCCTTGGCGTTGCCGGCGAATTCCGTCCGCATGGTGTCCGGCAGCCCGGCCTCCTCCGCCGCCCGCTGCACCGCATCCGCCGCCTGGCCGAGCGACATGCCCTCGGCCAGGTTGAAGGTGATGGTCGAGGCCGGGTACTGGCCCTGATGCGTCACCGCCAGCGGCGCCGACGTCCGCGTCAGCCGGACGAGGCTCGAGAGCGGCACCTGCGTCCCGCCCGCGCCGGGGACGTAGAGGTCGTCCACCTGTTCGGGGAATTGCTGCAGGCCCGGCTCCAGCTCCAGCACCACCCGGTACTGGTTGCGGGCGCGGTAGATGATGGAGACCTGGCGCTGGGCGAAGCCGCTGTTGAGCGCCGAGGCGATGGCGGAGACGCTGACGCCGAGCCGGGCCGCGGCCTCGCGGTCGATCTCGAGCCGCGTCACCAGCCCCGCCCGCTGCTGGTCGGAGGAGACGTCGGTGATGCCGGGGATGGTGCGCAGCCTCTGCACCAGCACCTCGGACCAGGTCTCCAGCCCCTCGAGGTCCGGCGAGAGCAGGACGAATTGGAACTGGGCATTGCCCGCCCGCCCGCCGATGCCGATGTCCTGCACCGCGCGCAGGAAGGTCTGCATCCCGGGCACCGCGCCGAGCGGCCGGCGCAGCCGGTCGATCACCTGGGCGGCGGAGACGTTGTCGCGCTCCGCCAGCGGCTTCAGGCTGACGAAGACGCGGCCCTGGTTGCCCGAGGAATTGCCGCCCCCGCCGCCGATCTGGGACGCGATGCTGGCGATGGCCGGGTCGCGCAGCAGCACCTGCACCACCCGCTCCTGCAGCACCTGCATCGACTGGAAGGAGGTATCCGGCGCCGCCCGCGTCGTGCCGATGATGAGGCCGGTATCCTGGTCCGGAAAGAAGCCCTTGGGGACGATGACGTAGAGCCAGACCGTCACCCCGATGAGCCCCAGGGTGAGGACCAGCATGATCTGGCGGACGCGCAGGACATGCCGCAGCGACCAGAGGTAGCCGCGCGTCATCCGCTCCATCCCCGCATCCACCAGGCGGATGACCAGGCCCGGGCGGTACGGGCCGCCGCGCGCCAGCCGCCCCGCCATCATCGGCGTCAGGGTGAGGGAGACGACGCCCGAGATGGCGACGGCGATGGCGAGGGTCGCCGAGAATTCCCGGAACAGCCGGCCGACGATGCCGCCCATGAAGAGCAGCGGGATGAAGACGGCGATCAGCGAGACGGTGATGGAAACGACGGTGAAGCCGATCTGCCGAGCCCCGAGCAGCGCCGCCTCCAGCGGCTTCATCCCGCGCTCCATCAGCCGGGCCATGTTCTCGATCATGACGATGGCGTCGTCGACGACGAAGCCGACCGAGATGGTGAGCGCCATCAGCGAGAGGTTGTCGAGCGAGTAGCCGAGCAGCCACATCACCGCCAGCGTGCCGAGCAGCGACAGCGGCACCGAGGCGCCGGCCGCCGCCACCGCCGATGTCCGGCCGAGGAAGAGGGCCACCACGGCGATGACGAGGGCGATCGAGATCAGCAGCGTCTGCTGCACGTCGTGCACGCTGGCGCGGATCGTCTCCGACCGGTCGCGGATGGTGTGGATGTGGACGCCGCCCGGCAGCCAGCGCTCCACCTCCGGCAGCATGCGCTGGATGCCGTCCACCACCTGGATGACATTGGCGTCCGGCTGCTTGAAGATGATCATCAGCACCGCCGGCCGGCCGTCGACCGACCCGCCCTGCCGCCGGTCCCGCACGTCGAGCGAGACCCGGGCGATGGAGCTGATCCGCACGATGGAGCCGTTGGCCGACTTCAGGATGATCCGGCCGTATTCCTCCGGCGTGTTCAGCCGGTCGTTGACGGCGATGGCGGCCGACTGCTCGGAGCCGTCGATCAGCCCGGTCGCCTGGGTGACGTTGTTGTTGTTGATGGCGAGGCGGATCTGCTCCAGGCCGATGCCCGCCGCCTTGGCCGCGGCCGGGTCGACGGTGACGCGGACGGCCGGCTGCTCGGCGCCCGCGATCAGCACCTGGGCGACGCCCGGCACCTGGGCGATGCGGGGGCCGACCAGGCTGTCGGCGGCGTCGTAGACCGCGCCCGGCGTCACCGTCTCGGCGCCGAGCGACATGATCAGCACCGGCGCATCGCCCGGATTGGCCTTGCGGAAATAGGGCGGGATGGCGAGCCCGGCCGGCAGGTCGCTGCCGGCCGCGTTGATCGCCGCCTGCACGTCCCGCGCCGCGCCCTCGACGCTGCGGGAGAGGTCGAACTGCACGACGATGGAGGTGGCGCCGAGCGAGGAGGTGGAGGTCAGCTCCGTCACGCCCGCGATGGCGCCGAGCCGGCGCTCCAGCGGCGCGGCGACGGAGGAGGCCATGGTGGCCGGGTCCGCCCCCGGCTGGCCGGCGCCGATGACGATGGTCGGCAGGTCGACGCTCGGCAGCGGCGCGACGGGCAGGGCGAAGTAGGAGACGATGCCGGCGAGCGCCACGCCGATCGCAAGCAGGGTCGTGGCGATCGGCCGGCGGATGAAGGGCTCGGAGATCGACATGGGCTATTCGGCCGGCTGCGGCTCGGCCTGGCGCGGCCGCACCAGCCGCTGCGCCCGCTCCCGCAGCGTCTCCATCGCCAGGTAGATCACCGGCGTGGTGTAGAGGGTGATGACCTGGCTCAGCAGCAGGCCGCCGATGACCGAGATGCCGAGCGGGAAGCGGAGCTCCGACCCCGTGCCGCTCTCCAGCACCAGCGGCAGCGCGCCGAGCAGCGCCGCCAGCGTCGTCATCATGATGGGGCGGAACCGCTTGATCGAGGCCTCGATGATCGCCTCGCGCGGGGCCTTGCCATGGTCGCGCTGCGCCTCGAGGGCGAAGTCGATCATCATGATGGCGTTCTTCTTCACGATGCCCATCAGCAGCACGATGCCGATCAGCCCCACCACCGAGAGGTCGAGGCCGCAGAGGCGGAGCGCCAGCAGCGCCCCGATGCCGGCCGAGGGCAGGGTGGAGAGGATGGTGACCGGGTGGATCACGCTCTCGTAGAGCACGCCGAGCACGATGTAGATCACGACGATGGCGGCGAGGATCAGCCAGGGCTCGCCCGCGAGGGAGCGCTGGAACTCCGCCGCATCGCCGGCGAAGCGGCCGACGATGGTGTCCGGCATGCCGATCTCAGCCTCCGCCGCGCGGATCGCCGCCACCGCCTCGCCGAGCGAGGCGCCGGGGGCGAGGTCGAAGCCGATGGTCACGGCCGGGAACTGCCCCTGCTTCGTCACCGTCAGCGGCCCGGCGCCGCGGCCGATGCGGGCGAGCTCCGACAGCGGCACCTGCACCGTGCCGGTGCTGGTCGCGGGCGTCCCCTGCGCGGTCGTCTGCTGCCCGGCCGTCGCCGGCACGCGCAGCAGGCCGATCTTTTCCGGATCGTCGCGGATGGCGGGTTCGGCTTCCAGCACCACGCGGTACTGGTTGTTCTGGGCATAGATGGTGCTGATCTGCCGCTGGCCGAAGGCGTCGTAGAGCACGTCGTCCACCGCCTGCATGGTGACGCCGAGCCGCCCCGCCTTGTCGCGGTCCACATCGACAGTGACGCGGATGCCGCCGTCGCGCTGGTCGGAGGCGACGTCGCGCAGCAGCGGCAGCGCGCCGAGCCGGCGCTCGAGCACCGGCGCCCAGCGGCCGAGCTCCGCCGCGTCCGGGTCCATCAGTGTGTACTGGAAGGCGGTGCTGCCCGGCCGGGAGCCGATCTGGATGTCCTGTACCGCCTGGAGATGGACCACCACCTGCGGCAGCGCGTCGAGCCGCGGCTGCAGCCGGGCGATGATCGCCCTCGCATCCGCCTCCCGCTCCTCCCGCGGCCTGAGCACGATGCTGATCCGCCCGGTGTTCTGCGCCGCGTTGACGATGCCCGCGCCGACCACGGAGGCGACGCCGGTGACGTCCGGATCGGCGCGGATCACCGCCGCCACCTCCTGCTGCAGGGCGGACATGCGGCTGAAGGAGACGTCGTCGGGCCCCTCGACGCTGGCGACGAGCAGCCCGGTATCCTGCTGCGGCAGGAAGCCCTTCGGCATGGTGATGTAGAGCCAGACCGTCCCGGCGACGGTCAGCGTGGCCAGCAGCAGCATCAGCCCCTCATGCCGGAGCGCCCGGTGCAGGCTGCGGCCATAGGCGTCGCGGCAGGCATCGAGCACGCGCTCGGTGGCGCGGGAGAGGCGGCCTGGCTGCGCCTCCGCATGCGGCTTGAGCAGCCAGGCGCACATCATCGGCGTCAGGGTGAGGGAGACCACCATCGAGACCAGCACGGCGATGGTCAGCGTCAGCGCGAATTCCTGGAACAGGCGGCCGACCACCCCCGGCATGAAGAGCAGCGGGATGAAGACTGCGATCAGCGAGACGGTGAGCGAGACCACCGTGAAGCCGATCTGCCGCGCGCCCTCATAGGCGGCCTCGAGCGGGCGCTTCCCCTCCTCGATCAGGCGGACGATGTTCTCGATCATCACGATCGCATCGTCGACGACGAAGCCGGTGGCGATGGTCAGCGCCATCAGCGAGAGGTTGTCGAGCGAGAAGCCGCAGAGCGCCATCACGCCGAAGGTGCCGATGATGGAGAGCGGCAGGGCGACGCCCGGGATGAAGGTGGCGCGTAGGCTGCGCAGGAAGACAAAGATCACCGCGACGACCAGCACCACCGCCAGCGCCAGGGTGAACTGCACGTCGTGCACCGAGGCCTTGATCGTCCCCGTCCGGTCAGCGACGACGGCCAGCCGCGCGCCCTGCGGCAACGCCCGCTCCAGCATCGGCAGCTGCTCGCGGATATCAGCCACCGTCTGGACGATGTTGGCGCCCGGCTGGCGCTGCACGTCGATCAGCACGGCCGGGCCGCCATCGTACCAGGCGCCGGTCAGCGTGTTCTCGAGGTCCTGCACCGCGGTGCCGACGTCCCTGAGGCGCACGGGCGCGCCGTTCCGCCAGGCGATGATGAGGCTGGCGAAGGCCTCCGGCCGGTCGATCTGGTCATTGGCCATGACCGTGCTCGCCTGGCGCGGCCCGTCGACGCTGCCCTTCGGCGTGTTGACGTTGCCGGCGGCGACCGCCGTCCGCACATCCTCGAGCGAGAGGCCATAGGCGGCGAGCCGCACCGGGTCGGCCTGGATGCGCACAGCCGGGCGCATGTTGCCCTGCACCAGCACGCGCCCGACGCCGCTCACCTGGCTCAGCCGCTGGCCGAGCAGCGTGTCGGCGGCGTCGGAAAGGCGCTGCAGCGAGAGGGTCCCGGAAGTCAACGCCAGGGTGATGATCGGCGGGTCGGCCGGGTTCACCTTCGCATAGGTGGGCGGGTAGGGGAGGTTGGCCGGCAGGGTCCCCCGGGCGGAGTTGATCGCTGCCTGCACGTCCTGCGCCGCATCGTCGATGTTGCGGCCGAGGGTAAACTGCAGGGTGATGCGGCTCGTCCCCGGCCCGCTGGTCGAGACGAGGTCGGTGAGGCCGGCGATCTGCGCCAGCTGCCGCTCGAGCGAGGCGGTGACGAGGAGTGCCACCGTCTCCGGCGAGGCGCCGGGCAGGGTGGTCGTCACCTCGATGGTCGGGAAGTCGACCTCGGGCAGCGCCGAGACCGGCAGCCGCAGGTAGCCGAAGCCGCCGCAGAGCAGGACGGCGATCGCCAGCAGGAGGGTGGCGATCGGCCGGGCGATGAAGGGGGCGGAGATGTTCACCGCTCAGCGGCCCGCATCGGCCGCCTGCCGGGGGCGGAGGCGCCGCTGGCCGGGGGCGGGCGCGTTCTCCGGCGCCGTGTCCTCGGTCGCGGCCACATGCGCGCCCGGGCTCAGCCGCAGCGCGCCAGAGGTGACGACCTTCTCGCCGACCTCGACGCCGCGCCGCACCACCGCCTCGGCCGGCGTCAGCACGCCGAGCTGGAGCGTGCGCTGCTCCACGGTCTGGTCGCCCTTCAGCACATAGGCGAAGGCGCCGTCAGGCCCGCGCTGCACGGCGACCAGCGGCACCGTCACCGCATCCGGCACGGTGTCGATCCGCAGCCGCACATTGACGAAGGCGCCGGGCCAGAGGCGCATGTCCTCGTTGGAGAAGACCGCCTTCAGCTTGATGGTGCCGGTCGAGGCGTCGACCGCGCTGTCGAGGGTGCGCAGCTCTCCCATGATCGGCCCTTGCGCGCCGGGTGCGGGCGAGCCCGCGGTCTGCGGCACACCGCCGCTTGCCGAGCGCAGCGCCTGCACCGGCACGGCGCCGCGCTGCAGGGCGTCCAGCACCCGGCCGAGCTCCTGCTGCGGCAGGGTGAAGGTGACGGCGATCGGCTGCAGCTGCGACACGGTGACGATGCCCGTCGCATCGCCTGAGCGCACCAGATTGCCCTGGTCGACCAGTCGCAGCCCGACGCGGCCGTCGATCGGCGAGCGGATGGTGGTGAAGGAGAGCTGGGTGCGCGCGCTGTCGATCGCCGCCTGGTCGGCGGCGACCTGCGCCTCGTACTGCGCGACGGTCGAGCGCTGCGTGTCCTGCTGCTGGCGGGACACGCCCTCGTTGCGGGCGAGCGCGGTGTAGCGCTGCAGGTCGAGCCGGGCATTGGCCAGCAGCGCCTCGTCCTGCGCCTTCTTGGCCAGGGCCTGGTCGAGCGCCGCCTGGTAGCTGCGCGGGTCGATCCGCGCCAGCAGGTCGCCCTGCTTCACCATCTGGCCTTCCTGGAAGGCGATCTCGACGAGCTGGCCGTCGACCTGGGCGCGGACGGTGATGGTGTTGTAGGCCTGCACCGTACCGATGGCGTCGAGCATGATCGGCACGTCCTGCCGCTGCGCCGCGGCCACCGTGACGGGCACCGGACCGCCCGCGCCGCGCACGCCGCCGCCCGGCCGGCCGCCGGGCCGCTGGCCGGCCTGCGCCTCGACGGCGGGCTGCTCGCGCTGGTTCCAGTAGTACCACGCCCCCGCACCGGCACCGCCGATCAGCCCGAGGGTCAGCAGAAGCATCAGGGTGCGGCGCATGGGGGGTGTCGGGAACCTCGTTGCAGGGTCATCGGATGATACGGCGGCGACGGTCCACCCCCATGAGGGGTTCGGGTGACGAACTGCAACCTCATATCCCGTTCCACCCCCCGCCGAGCGCCCGGAACAGCGCGACCGCGGCCTGCAGCCGCGAGAGGCGGGTATTGGCCAGGGTGGTGCGGGCCGAGAACAGCGTCTGCTGGGTATTCAGCAGCGTGATGAGGTCGATGGTCCCGGCCTGGAGCTGCGCCTCGCCGATCGCATAGGCCCGCTCCGCCATCCGCACCGCATTCGCCTGCAACGCCTCCTGCTCCGTCGTCTGCCGCAGCGCGACCAGGGCATTCTCCGCATCGACCAGGGCGGCGAGGATGGTGCCGCGATAGAGCGCCAGCAGCTCCTGCGCCTGGCCCTCGTTGAACTCGACCTGGCCGCGCAGCGCCCCGCCCCTGAATATGGGCTGCGTCAGCCCGGATGCCAGGCTGAAGATGACGGAGCCCGGCCGCAGCAGGTTCTCGAGCGCCAGGCTGGTGAAGCCGCCCGTCCCGGTCAGCGTGATCGAGGGCAGGAGCTGGGCGCGGGCGACGACGATGTTGGCATTGGCGGCGGCGAGCGTCGCCTCGGCATTCAGCACGTCCGGCCGCCGCGCCAGCACTTCGGCCGGCAGGCCCGGCGTCACGCCCGGCACGGCGAGGCGGTTGAAGGTCCCGCCCTCCAGCCGCAGCGTCTCCGGCGGACGGGCGACCAGGGTGCCGAGCGAGTTGCGGTTCTGCTCCAACTGCTGGACCAGCGGCGGGATCTGCGCCTGCTGCTGGGCGACCACCGTCTCCTGCTGCGCCAGGTCGAGCCCCGTCGCGGTGCCGACCGCGACGCGCTGGCGGATCACCCGCACCACGCGCTGGGCGATGTCGAGGTTCTGCTGCTGGATCGCCAGCGTCTCCTGCGCCGCCAGCATGGCAAAATAGGTGTTCGCCACCGAGGCCTGGGTGGTGATGGTCACCGTCCCCGCATCGAAGCGGGTGGCGGAGGCGGATTGCTGCGCCGCCTCCACTTGGCCGCGGTTCTTGCCCCAGAAGTCGATCTCGTAGCTGGCGGTGAGGTTGAGCTGGTTGCTGGAGCTCACCCGGATGCGGCTGCCCCGGCCGCCGAAGCCGGCGATCGAGGCGGAGGAGGCGATGCCGCTCTGCTGCCGCGTCGCCCGCGTCGTGAGGTCGACGGTCGGCAGCAGGGTCGCGCCGGCGATGCGGATCTGGGCATCGGCCTGACGGATGCGGGCGACGGCCGCGGCGATGTCGTTGTTCGCCGCCATCGCCTCCGCCATCAGCCCGTCGAGCTCGGGCGAGCCGAAGCCGCGCCACCAGAGGGGATCAGGCCAGCTCACCGGCTGGGCGGCATCCACCGCCGCCATCCGCGCCGGCAGAGGAATGCCGGAGGAGGTGCCCGGCGGCGTCAGCCAGGCACCGAGCGAGGAGCAGCCGCCGAGCAGCAGCGCCGCGGCGGCCGGCGCCGCGCGGCGGAGAGGGGAGCGGGCCATGCTCAGCCGCCCGGCCGGCGCGCGGCGGCGATCTGGGCGCGGCCCTCGGGCGAGACGGCGGCCAGCGCCTCCGCCAGGGTCTCGCCGAAGTCGCGGTTGAAGGCGACCATCCGCTCGGCCCAGAGGGCAAGGGCGTCGCGCAGCGCATTCGGGTCGTAGGGATCGCGGCGCATCACCGCATCCACCTCGGCGCTGGCGGCGCGCATGGCGGCGAGGCTCGCCGAGTAGCGGCTGCGCTCGGCGGCCAGCACGGCCTGGAAGCGCGGCCGGTCCGGCGCAGGCAGGGCGGCCTCGATCCGCCCGACCATGCGGTCGAAGCCGCGCCCGCCCCGGGGCGGCGGGGACGGCCGCCACCAGAGCAGCCCGGCGAAGACGAGATTCAGCACCAGCGAGGCACCGCAAAGCGCGGTGATCAGGGTCCGGCCGGAGGGTCGGCGCATCAAAAGGCATCTCCCGCGAGGGGCAGGTTTTGCAGGGGGCCGAAGGGATCCTCGGGCGCGGTCCGCGGCGGCGAGAGGCTGAGCCAGAGGGCGCAGGTCGCCATGGCGGCGAGCGCGCCCCAGCCGGCCGGCGCCGCCGGGCGGAGCAGCGCCAGCAGCCGGGGCAGGGGCCCCGGCCGCGCCGGCAGCGGCGCGCGGGCGATCCGGCGGGCGATGCCGGCCTGCAGCCGGGCGACGGCGGCCGGGTCGGGCTGCGCCAGCTCGCGCCGCAGCCGGGCATCGAGGGCGAGCGCCGCCTCCAGCTGCGCCCGCGCCTCGGCGGAGCGGGCGAGGAGCGCGCCGGCGGCGGCACGCTCGGCCTCGGGCCAGCGCCCCAGGGCCGGGCCGTGACGGTCGAGCAGCAGGGCGAAGCGGGCGTTGGTCATGAGCCCTCCAATCGGCTGCGCAGGAATTGCCGGGCCCGACGCAGCAGGCCCTCCAGCGCACGTTCCGAGACATCCAGCGCGGCCGCCGCCTCGGCGCCGCTCAGCTCCTGCTCATAGGCGAGCGCGATGGCGGCGCGCTGGCGCGGCGGCAGCGCCCCGAGCGCCGCGGCGAGCGCGGCCCGTGCTTCCGCGGCCTCGGCATCCGCCTCCGGCCCGGGCCGCGGGTCGGCAAGCGCCGAAGCCGCCTCCAGCCCGGCCGAGGGCGCCCCGGCGCGGCGCCGGGTGCGGTCGATGGCCTGGTTGACGACGATGCGGTGCAGCCAGGTGGTGAAGCGCGCCCGCGCGGGGTCGAAACCGGCCGCTGCCTGCCAGGCGCGGAGGAAGGCCTCCTGCGCGACCTCCTCCGCCTCCGCCGCATCGCCGAGGATGCGGAGCGCGATGCGCAGCGCCCGCTCGCCATGCCGGCCGACCAGAAGGTTGAAGGCGGCGCGGTCGCCCCGGCCGGCCAGCGCCATCAGCGCGGCGTCGCTCGAGGCCGGCTCGATCATTGGGCGCGGCGCGGGCGTCGCGGCAGGCGCCAGCCGGGGAAGGGTGAGGGCGAGGAGCATGGGCATCGGGTCTTCGCGGGTGATACGGCCCTCTGGCCGCCAACCCACGGTGCGAAACCCGGCCCCTCCGCATGGCGCGTCATGGCGCCGGGGTTAGCGCATTGGAATCCGCCCGGGCAAGCAACGTCCGGTGTCCGTTGCGACCCGGTGCGCGACACATGGGGACGAATCGGCATCGGCCCGCGACCCGGCGCCGCCAGGATGCGCCGGTCACGAGCCATCAATCGGAGGATGCCATGCAGGCGGTGGAGGAGCGGCCCGGGCTGTGGGCCATGATGCGGCAGCGCTGGCTGGACCTCGCGGCGCAGCCGCAGGACGCGCATCTGCGCGAGGATATCGGCCTGCCCAGTCTCGCCGCCGAGGCGCGCTACGTCCCGCCCCTGGTCCAGGCCTGGCGCCGCTGAGCCTCACGGCGCCGGGAAGACGGCGTCCGTCCGCCCCATGAGGTGATAGGCGACGAGCCCCACCCATTCGCGGACGCTCCACTCGAACTCGCGCAGCCGGTCGGGGAAGGAGGCATCGGTCTGCGCGGCGAGCGTCGGGCCGGTGCGGTAGTTGACCGGCCAGGGGATGATCCCGGTCCAGCCGGCCTTCCGGAAGACGCCCACCGACCGCGGCATGTGGCTCGCCGAGGTGACCAGCAGCCAGGTCTCGCCCGGCTTCGGCTGCGCGAGCTTCAGCGTGAGGGTCGCGTTCTCCCAGGTGTTGCGCGCCTCCCGCTCCAGCAGGATGCGGTCCGCCGGCACGCCGAGGTCGCGCCAGAGCTGCGCCGCCACGTCCGCCTCCGTCGTGCCGCCATGCACCAGCGAGCCCTGGCCGCCGGTGAAGAGGAGGCGCGCCTCGGGGTGGCGGCGGATCAGCGCCACGCCCTCCGTCATCCGCTCGGCGGCGCCGTTCAGCGCCGGGATGCCGCGCGCCTCAGTCAGGTTCTGCTCCACGGCGCCGCCAAGCACGACGATGCCGTCGACATGCGCCGGTTCCTGGCTTGGGCGGGCGAAGCGGTCCTCCAGCGGTGCCTCGACCCATTGGTGCAGCGGCAGCGCCATCAGCGTGACGAAGAAGCCGAGGCCCGCGAGCGCCGGCCAGCGGCCCCAGCGCCGGCCGCGCCATAGCGCGGCGATGCCGATGGCCAGCAGCAGCACCGCCGCATTGCCCGGCCGCGCCGGGAACCACAGGACCTTCGACAGGACGTAGGTGACATCCTCCACGGACTCAGAGCTCCTCGATCCGGCCCGGGCTCAGCCGGCCGCGCAGGAGGTCGCCGAGCGCCAGCATGTTGCCGCGGAAGCGCCCCCAGCGATCCGCCCAGGGCTCGGGCCGGGGGCTGCGGAGGAGGTTCATCGCCCAGTGCCGCGCCATGCTGCGGAGCGCCCGGTTCCAAGGATAGGTGCCCTTGCGGGCGAGGTAGATGGGGTTGGCAATCTGCGAATAGCCGAGCCGGAGGCCGGGGCTCCGCCCGACCTTGGCCCCGAGATGCACGCCGCGCGCGCCCTCGAGCCGAAGGATGGCCCCGTGCCGGCCGAGCAGCCGCGTCACGTCGAGATCCTCGTACCAGGCATAGGCCGGCAGCGCCTCGTCGACGCGGATGCCCTGGGCGCGCACCACGCCCATGCGGAAGGCCATGTTGCAGCCATAGCCGTTGAAATGCGGCTGCGCCGCCATCCGGTCCGTGGGCAGCGCATCGGCGGCGAGCAGGCTGCGCCCCTCGGCGACGGAGTAGCCGGGCCCGTTGGCGCCATCGGCGATGACGGTGCCGGTCGTCACCACCACCTCCGACCGCGCGGCGAAGACCGCCTCCGTCACCGCGCAGTAGTCGGGCGCGGCGAGGAAGTCATCGTCGAGGAAGAGCAGGATGTCGCAATCCGCCGCCCGGTCCATGATGGCGTTGCGCTGCCGCGGCAGGCCGGCGGGCGCGGTGAAGTATTCGACGCCCGGAACCGCCTCGCCGACATCCTCGGGCGCCGCGTGGCAGACGAGGATGCGGTCGGCCGGGCGCGTCTGGCGGGCGAGGTCGCGCAGCACCTCGGCCAGGATCGCCGGCCGGCCGCGCGTGGCGATGCCGATGCAGAGCCTCACCGTGCCGCCTCCGCCATCGGGGCGAGCGGCAGCCCGTCCGCCGGGCCCGGGGCGGTGAAGCCGGCGAGGCGGCCGCGGAGCGTCGCCCAGTAGTAGCGCGCCGCCAGCACCCGCCCGCGCGCAAGGCCGAGCAGCGCCCCGCCCAGCGGGCGTATCAGGAAAGGCAGCCAGATTCCCGCCGGCACCGCATGCCGGCGCAGCACGAAGCCGAGGCCGCGGCCGTAGAGCGCGGCCCGCTCGACCGCCACCGGCGTCAGCCGCTTGTCGGGATGGACGACGAGTTGCCCGGGTTCATAGCGTGCCGCATGCCCGGCCCTCACCGCCCGCAGCACGAGGTCGTTGCCCTCGGCCGAGCCATAGGGCGTGCCGGGCCCCAGCCGCTCGTCGAAGCCGCCCATCGCCAGGGCCACCTCCCGCCGCAGGAAGAGGTTGAACTCGATCACGCTGGTCCAGACATTGGCCGCGGTGATCGCCCCTGCCTCCGCCCGCCACCGGCCGGAGCCGAGCCCGCCCTCCGGCGAGGCCGCCGGCCCGGTCAGCAGGGCGAGCGCCGGGTCGGCGGCGAAGGCCGCCGAGATCCGGTCGAGCAATCCGGGCGGGTAGGTGCAGTCGTCGTCCGGGAAGCCGACGATCCCGCCCCGCGCCAGGCCGAGGCCGAGATTGCGCGCATGGCAGGCATTGGCGACGGCGGAGCGGCGCCAGAGCAGCGGCAGCCGCCCCTCATAGGCGGCGATGACGGGCGCCAGGCGCTCATCCGCATTCTGGTCGACGACGATCACCTCGACATCGCTGCGGCCCTGCGCGAGCAGGCTGTCGAACAGCGCGGCCAGCTCGGCATCCCGCCCGCGCGTGGCCACGACGAGGGAGAAGCTCACGGCAGCAGCGCCTCCACATGCGCGCGGATCGCGGTGCGGAAGGCCTCTTCCGAGAAGCGCAGCGCATTGGCGCGGCACGCCTCGGGCGCGATGGGCGAGGGCAGCGCCTCGAAGCGGCCGACGGCCGCGATCACCGCCTCGGCGCTCTGCTCGGGGAAGAGCAGGCCCGTCCGCCCCTCCTGCACGATGTCGCGGGCGCCGCCGCGGCCAAAGGCGATCAGCGGCGTGCCGCAGGCCTGTGCCTCCACCATGGCGATTCCGAAATCCTCCTCGGCCGCGAAGACGAAGGCGCGTGCCGTCTGGATCAGCGCGATGAGCTCGGCCTGCGGGACGCGGCCGCGCAGCTCGATGTTTGGGGCACCCTCTGCCGCGGCGCGCACCATCGGCTCCGACGGCCCGTCCCCGGTCACCACCAGCCGCCGCTCCGGCATGCGGCGGAAGGCCTCCACCACCAGCTCCACCCGCTTGTAGGGGACCATGCGCGAGGCCAGCAGGTAATGCCCGCCGCGCGGCGCCGCGCCCAGCCCGAAGCGTGCCACGTCGACGGGCGGGTGGATCACCGCTGCCTCGCGCCGCCAGACCTTGCAGATGCGCTCGGCGATGTAGCCGCTGTTGGCGACCAGGCTGTCGACGCCCGCCGCCGAGCTGCGGTCCCAGAGGCGCAGCCGGTGCAGCAGCCAGCGCGTGTAGGCGCCCTTCAGCCCGGTCTCGAGCCGCGCCTGGCGGAGATACTGGTGCTGCAGGTCCCAGGCATAGCGCATCGGGCTGTGGATGTAGCTGACATGAAGCTGGCCCGGCCCGGTCAGTACGCCCTTCGCCACGGCATGGGAGGAGGACACGACCAAGTCGTAACCCGAGAGGTCGAGCTGCTCGATCGCCAGCGGCATCAGCCCGAGATAATTGCGGAACATCCGCCGGGCCAGGGGCATGCGCTGGATGAAGCTCGTGCGCACGGCCTTGCCGCGGAGGAAGCCCCGCTCCGCCTCCGGCAGGAAGTCGCAGACGGCGAAGACATCGGCCTCCGGCCAGACCAGCAGCAGCTGCTCCAGCACCCGCTCGGAACCGGCATAGCTGTCGAGCCATTCATGGACGAGCGCGACCCTCACGCACTCCCCCCCGGCAGCAGCGCCACCAGCCGCTCCGCCGCGGCACGCCAGGACAGGCCGGCGGCGCGCGCCAGCCCCGCGGCGCGCAGCCGCTCGCGCAGCCCTGCCTCCTCGAGCAGCCGGCCGAGCGCATCCGGCAGGCGTCGCGGCCCGTCATTGTCGAACCAGAGCGCCGCATCGCCGCAGACCTCGGGCACGGCCGCGGCATGGGCGGCGACCACCGGGCAGCCGCAAGCCATCGCCTCGAGCGGCGGCAGGCCGAAGCCCTCGTAGCGCGAGGGGAAGATCAGGCAGAGCGCGGATTCGTAGAGCGCCCGCAGCTCGGCATCCGTCACCCGGCCGAGCGGCACCACCGCTTGGCCCCCCGGATCGCCGGCATTGCGGAAGACGTTGGGGTCGGCCGCGCCGGCGACCGCGAGCACCAGCCCCCGCGCGCCGAGCAGCGCCTGCGCCGCGCCGAGCGCCGCCAGCCCCTTATGCGCTGCCCGCGTCCCGACGACGAGGGCGAAGCGCCCCGGCTCCAGCCCGTGTCGCGCGAGCACCGCCCGGTCGGCCGGCTCGCGCAGGATGTGCTCGCCTCCCTCGAACACCACGCCGATCCGCTCGGGCGCGATGCCGAGGTGGCGGGCGATGCGCCCGCGCGAGAATTCGGAGACGGTCAGCAGCCGCGCCCCCACCCGTGGCAGTGCGCGGTGCAGTCCCCGGTACCAGGAGCGGAAGGCGAGGGAATAGCTCTCCGGCGTGTCGAAGGCGCCGGCATCGTGGATGACGACCGCCTGCCGCCCGCCTGCCAGCAGCGGCGCCGCATTGCCGAGATTGACCAGCATCGAGCCCCGCGCCCGTGCCGGCAGCTCCAGCTGCTCCCAGCCCTGCCCGCGCAACCGGCCGAAGGCCTCGTCGCGCAGGTGGGGGAAGGGCGAGGGCGCCCCGCCCGCCGGCCGCAGCAGCCGCGCGCCGGGCAGCAGCCCCTCCGCCGCCATCGCGTCCAGCGCGCGGGTGATCTCGCCCGCGAAGCGCTGCACGCCGGTCACCTGCTGCCCGAGAAAGCGCCCGTTGACGGCGATCATGAGGCCCCCGGCTTCAGCAGCAGGCGCGGCCGGCGCAGCATCGTGCCGAGATGGCCGCGCTCCTCGCCATCCAGCGTGCGCAGCCCGGCAATGGCGAAGGCGGCGGCGGCCAGCCCTGCCGCGGCGAGCATCGGTGCGAGTCCCGGCATCGGCAGCAGCAGCAGCAGGCCGAGCCCGCCGACCAGCAGCGGCACGCCGAGCCGCCGTGCCGCCTCCGCCGCCGGCGGGTAGAGCCGCGCCACCAGCGCGAATTTGCCCGCGCAGTCGGTCGCCGCCCGCGCCGCCCAGGCCATCGCCGCCCCCTCGATCCCGATCAGGTGGATGAGCAGCGCCGCGAGCGGGATGAAGACCAGCGCCTGGAGCGCCGCGAACTTCGCCGTCGCATCCGGCCGGCCGATCGCGTCCAGCAGCGCATTCGGGGCGAAGGCGACGCAGGAGAAGAAGATGCCGCAGCCCAGCCATTGCAGCACCCGCGCGCTGCCCGCGGCGAAGCCCTCGCCGAGCCAGAGCCAGAGGATCTCCCGCGCCCCGCCGACGAGCAGGAGGCAGGCCGGGAAGACCAGCAGCATCACCAGCAGCCCGCCGCGCCGCAGCAGCGCGGCCGTCGGCGCCGGCGCCGTGGCGAAGGAGGAGGCGAAGGCCGGCAGCAGCGTCTGCGCCACCGCGACCGGCATAATCCAGGCGCGCAGCACGAGGTCGAGCGGCGTTGCATAGAAGGCGACGGCGGAGAGGCTCAGCAGCGCGCCGATCAGGAAGCGGTCGGCATAGAGCAGCGCCTGGGTCAGCAGGCCGGAGGCCGTCATCCAGCCGCCGAGCTTCAGCAGCGGCGCCGCCAGCGCGAAGCGCGGCCGCCGGAGCCCGAGCCCGGGCACGAGGGGGCGGATCAGCCACAGATAGGAGACGGTATTGGCGAGTCGGCAGGCGACGAGGGCCAGCATCACCCCGACCAGGCTATCCCAGACCAGCAGCACCAGCACCGGGCCGAGGTAATAGAAGAGGTTGATGGGAATGTTGACGAGGTTGGCCGCGCGGAAGCGCTGATAGGCCGCCAACACGCCCCAGAGTGCCGCATTCAGCACGACGAGCGGCGCGGCGGCGGCCAGCACCCGCATCGCGCCGATCGCCTGGTCGCGCAGGCCGGGCGGCACCTGCAGCACCCGGTCGACCAGCACCGGGACGAAGAGCCAGAGGCCGAGCGCGACGACGAGGCTGATGCCGAGCAGGGTGCCGAGCGCCGCCTCGACCAGCGAGGCTGCCTCCTCGCCCCTGCCGGCGCCGATGCGCTCGGAGATGGCCCGCGTCAGCGCCAGGCCGACGCCGAAATCGAAGACCCCGAAGACGCCCACCATCGCCAGGGCCAGAGTGAAGAGCCCCCAGCGGTCGAGGCCGAGCTGCTGGATGAGGACGGGGGTGAGGACCAGGGCGAGCAGGAGCGGCACGCCGCGTCCCAGCCCGTTCCAGACCACGCCCGCGACCATGGTGCGGCCGTGGGTGCGGGACTCTGCCGGATCGGCCATGATGGTGAGGGCCTCGCTAGATGCGCCGCGCCGTGCCAGCGCGGCCGCCCCAGGTCAAGCGATGATGGTGCCGCGCAGTAGAGGTCAGTAGGCGCCGCGCCGCAGCAGCACGGCGGCGGGGGTGCGAAGCAGGATGCGTACATCCGCCAGCAGCGAGGGGTTGGTGGCGTACCGCACGTCGAGCGCGACGCGCTGGGCGTAGCTGGTGTCGGACCGCCCGCTCACCTGCCAGAGGCCGGTGATGCCGGGCCGCACCGAGAGGTAGTGCTCCGCCGCCGCGCCGTAATGGACGGCGAGCTCGGCGGCGACCACCGGCCGCGGGCCGACCAGGCTCATCTCGCCGCGCAGCACGTTGATGAGCTGGGGCAGCTCGTCGAGGCTGGTGGCGCGGAGAAGGCGGCCGATCCAGGTGATGCGCGGGTCGCGGCGGAGCTTCCGCGTCGCCTCCCATTCGGCGCGGGCGGCCGGGTCGGCGGCGAGCAGCGCCTCCAGCCGGGCGGCGCTGTCCACCACCATGGAGCGGAATTTGAGGCAGCCGAAGCGCTGGCCGCCACGGCCGATCCGCTCATGCGCGTAGAAGGCCGGCCCGCCATCGGCGCGGACCAGCAGGGCGAGCAGCAGGAAGACGGGCGCGCCCAGCAGCAGCAGCGCGCCGGCGCCGGCGACATCCAGCGCCCGCTTCGCCACGGCCTGCAGCCCGGGGGCGGCCTGCTGCGGCAGGCGCACCGCGAGGGGGCCGATGGAGGACTGGGCATGCGTCAGACCGCGATAGGATTCAACGCCAAGCATGGACGACATCTGTCTCTCCTGGTCCCGGCGCCGTGAGAGGGGATAGCGCCGGTAATCCTTCGCCCGGTTCGGTTGACAGGTCAGACCGTTCCGGACGCTCGGACTATGGGGGTCAGGTCGTGCGGGATTGCGACGTGCTTGCGGCCGGATTATGGCACCGCACAAGAATGCGGTAGCAATGATCCAGGCAGACGGGGCGGGGGTCGGCGCCGCTCGCGCCGCGGGCGAATTGAACCGGTCGCGCCGGATTCCAGCAGGGCGCGGCTGCCGCCGGAGGGGCCGGGGTCAGCCCGGCATGGACACGCTGATATGGATCCGCCCAAAGCCCAGGCGGAGCGGCCGTGGCACCAGAGCCGTGATTCGCCCGCGCAGCGACCCGGCGCCCTTGGCGAGCAGGCCATCGAGTGCCGCCCGCTCCGCCGGCGGCAGGCGGCCGAGCCTCCGGCCCTCCGACGACCAGGCCTCGATTTCGGCGCCGCCGCGGCGCGGCCGCAACTCGACCGGATCGCCGACGCGCGGCCCGGCCTGGCCAGGGTCGAGCTCAGCCGCATCCGTCAGATAGGTCAGCAGCTCCGGATCGGCGGCGGGCTCGGGGTGCACGGTGGGGTCCTTCCTCATAGCGGCGGCCCAATGCGGGAAGGATGCCGATCGATCCATCGCGGCGGGATGACAGTCGAGAGAACAGACGCCTAGAGCATCGAGTTTACGCAAATGTGAACCGATGCGCTCATGTCTCCGCAAGCATATCGACCGAGAGTTGACCAAGGGCAAGGGATGCCGTGAGTCCGGGGCTCTCGATGCCGAAGAGGTTCAGCAACCCCGGCACCCCATGTGTCCGCGGCCCCTGGAGGGTGAAGTCCTGCCCCGGCGCGCCGGGCGGCACGATCTTCGGCCGGATGCCGGAATAGCCCGGCGCCAGCGCCCCGTCCTTGAGGTCCGGCCAGTAGCGGCGGATCGCGGCGTAGAAGCTCTCGCCCCGGCGCGGATCGACCTCGTAGTCGATCTCCTGCACCCACTCGACATCCGGGCCGAATCGCGCCTGTCCCCCGAGATCGATGGTGAGATGGGTTCCAAGGCCGCCCGGCACCGGCACCGGGTAGATCAGCCGGGAAAAGGGGTTCTTCCCCGTCAGCGTGAAGTAGTTGCCCTTGGCGTAGTAGGCGGTCGGGACGAGTTGGCTCGGCATGCCGGCCAGCGAGCGTGCCAGCTTCGGCGCATGCAGCCCGGCCGCGTTGACGAAGCTCCGGCAGCGCAGCGCCATCGGCTCCGCCCCGCCGACCTCGATCTCGACGCCGTCCTCCGTCAACCGCCCGCCGGTGACCGGGGCGTGGAAGACGAAGATCGCGCCGGCATTTTCGGCATCGCCCTGGAGCGACAGCATGAAGGCATGGCTGTCGACGATGCCGGTGGAGGGCGAGAGCAGCGCCGCCGTGCAATGCAGCGCCGGCTCCAGGGCCAGCGCCTCGGCACGTTCGAGCCGGCGGAGGTCGGGCACGCCATTGGCCGCGGCGCGGGCCTGGATGGAGGCGAGCTTGTCGGCCTCGGCCTCGTCCGTCGCCACGATCAGCTTCCCGCAATTGGCGTGCGGGATGCCGCGCTCGGCGCAGTAGGCGTAGAGCATGTGCTTGCCCTCGACGCAGCAGCGCGCCATCAGGCTGCCGGCGGGGTAGTAGATCCCGGCATGGATCACCTCCGAATTGCGCGAGGAGGTCTCGGTACCGATCCCCTCCGCCGCATCCAGCACCAGTACCTCGCGCCCTGCCAGCGCCAGGGCCCGCGCCACCGCGAGCCCCACCACGCCGGCGCCGGCGACGACGCAGTCAATCTCGTCCATTCCGCCTCAACCCTGTTTCCCTGCCGCGCAAGATGCGGCGCCTGCCGCCCGCGCGCCAATCGCCTTTGCCGGAGGGCGGCTCACCGCCCCTGGAAGACCGGCTTCCGCTTTTCCTGGAAGGCGCGCAGCCCCTCGCGCAGGTCCTCGCTCGCCTTGGCTTTGGCCATCCGCGCCTCGAGCGCCGCGACGTCGAGCGCCTGATGGCCGATCTCGTTGATGGAGCGCTTCACGCCCTGCACCGCGAGCGGCGCCAGCTCGCCGAGCCGGGCGGCGACGGCGTCGATGCGCCCGTCCAGCTCCTCCGGCGCGACGAGGTAGGTGAGGTAGCCGATGCGCAACAGCTCCTCCGCGCCCTGGTCCTCGGCCAGCATGAAGAGGCGCTTGGCGTTGTTGACGCCGAGGCGGGAGACGTAGCGGCGCAGCCCGCTCTCGTAGTAGTGCAGCCCGATCCGCGCCGCCGGCATGAACATCCGCACCGCCGGCGTGCCGATGCGGAAGTCGCAGGCGAGCGCGAGGTCGGTGCTGCCGCCATAGACGCCCGCATGGAGGCGCGCGATGGTTGGGATGCGAAGCATCTCCACCCGGTCGACGAGGCGCTCGAAGCCCTGAGCCTGGTCGCCGCCGTGCCCCTCGGCCTGCTCCGCCATGGCGCCAAGATGGGCGCCGGCTGAGAAGGCCCGGCCCTCGGAGGCGATCACCAGGACCCGGAGCGCCGGATCGGCCTCGACCCGCTCGAGGATGCGGAGGATCTCCTCGATGTCCTCCGGCTGCACCCGGTTCATCACCTCCGGCCGGTTCAGGCGCAGCGTGGCGCGGCTGCCCTCGATGCTGAGGCTCGGCAGGCGGCCCTCATCCCTCGCGCTCATGGTGGTCCTCCGGTGTCGGCCAGGTTGTGCCGGGCCGCGGGCGCCCCGGCAAGGGTGCTGGCGCCAGGGGCAGGCCGCTGCCACTCTTCGCCCGACGCGTAGGGAATGCGACCATGGCCGACCTGCCCCAGCATGTGGACATCCATGAGGAGGGGCCTCGAGAGGGCTTCCAGATCGAGCCGGGGCCCATTTCCTCCGCCGACAAGATCGCGCTCATCGAGGCGCTGTCCGAGACCGGCCTGCGGCACATCCAGATCTGCTCCTTTGTGAACCCTCGCCTGGTGCCCGGCTGGGCCGATGCCGAGGCGGTGGCCGGCGGCTTCCGGCCGAAGCCCGGCCTGCGCTACGCTGCGCTTTGGTTCAACGAGAGCGGGCTGCGCCGGGCGCTCGGCTTCCGCGACCGGCTCACCATCGCCGGCGCCATCTCGCTCTCCGCCTCGGACGCCTTCTCGCACAAGAACCTCAACCGCGGCCATGCCGAGAATCTCGAGGCGATGCGCAAGCAGACAGCGGTGCACCAGGAGGCCGGGGTGGCGGTGACGCGCATCGGCATCATGGCAGCCTTCGGCTGCAACTACCAGGGCGACATCACGCCCGAGCAGGTGGTGCGGACGGTGGCCGACGGCCTCGCCATCGCCGAGGAGGCCGGCGCCGCCATCACCGACGTCTCGCTGGCCGACACCATGGGCTGGGCGACGCCGATCCGCATCGAGCGCGGAGTCGGCGCGGTCAGGGAGCGCTGGCCCGGGCTGCGCATCGGCCTCCACCTGCACGATACGCGCGGGCTTGCCGTCGCCAACGCGCATGCCGGGCTCAGGCTCGGCGTGACCAGGTTCGACAGCACCGTGGGCGGGCTCGGCGGCTGCCCCTTCGCCGGGCAGAAGGGCGCGGCGGGCAATATCTGCACGGAGGAGCTGGCGCTGCTCTGCGAGGAGATGGGCATCGCGACTGGCATCGACCTCGACGCGCTGATCGAGGTCGGGCGGCTGGCGGAGCGCATCGTCGGCCACCAGTTGCCGAGCGAGCTGCTGCGCGCCGGCAGCCTCGGCGCCTTCCGGCGGCAGATTGCGGCATGAGCGTCGCGCCGCTCGCTGGGCTGCGGGTGCTGGAGTTCAGCCACACCATCATGGGGCCCTGCGCCGGGCTGGTGCTCGCCGATCTCGGCGCCGATGTGGTGAAGGTGGAGCCCGCCCCGGCCGGCGACCACACCCGGCGCCTGCCCGGATTCGCCGCCGGCTTCTTCGCCACCTTCAACCGCAACAAGCGCAGCATCGCCCTCGACCTGAAGCGGTCGGAAGGGCAGGCCGCGGCCCGGCGTCTGGCGGCACGGGCCGACCTGGTGCTCGAGAATTACGGGCCGGGGACGATGGAGCGGCTCGGCTGCGGCTGGGATGACCTCCGAACGGTCAATCCGCGGCTGGTCTATCTCGCATTGAAGGGCTTCCTCGCCGGGCCCTATGAGCACCGGCCGGCGCTCGACGAGGTGGTGCAGTTCCAGTCCGGCCTTGCCTACATGACCGGGCCGCCGGGGCGGCCGCTGCGCGCTGGCGCCTCCGTCGTCGACATCCTCGGCGCCGTCTTCGGGGTCGCCGCCGCATTGGCCGCGCTGCGCGAGCGGGACCGCACCGGCGAGGGCCAGCGCGTCAGCAGCGCGCTTTTCGAGAGCGCCGTCTTCCTGATGGGCAGCCACATGGCCGGACTTGCCGCCACCGGCGAGGCGCCGCCGCCCATGCCCGCCCGCCGCGGCGCCTGGGGCATCTACGATGCCTTCGGGACGGGGGAGGGGGGGCAGCTTTTCATCGGCGTCACCAGCGACCAGCAATGGGTCCGCTTCACCGAGGCCTTCGGCCTGGACGAGCTCGCTGCCGACCCGCGCCTCGCCACCAATGCCCAGCGGACGAAGGAGCGGTCCTGGCTGATCCCCGCCCTGGCGGAGGTCTTCCGCCGCCACGACCAGGCCGAGGTCGCCCGCCGCTGCGAGGCGGCCGGCATCTCCTGGTCCCCGGTCGGCAAACCCGCCGACCTGTTCGAGGACCCGCACCTGCTGGCGGGCGGAGGGCTGCTGCAGACGGCGATGTCCGCCTTCGGCGGCGGGGCGATGTTCGGCCTGCCGGCCCTGCCGCTCGAGTTCGGCGACTCGAGGGAGCGGGTGGCGCTCAGCCGCCAGCCGCCGCGCCTCGGCGAGCATAATGGCGAGGTGCTGGCCGAGGCCGGCTTCGCCGATGCCGAGATCACGGCGCTCGCCGCAGCTGGCATCCTGGCGAAGTCCTCCTCAGCCTAAGGCGCGGGGCGAACAGGGTCAGGATCTCAGTCGGCGCGGCCTTCCCGAGCTGGCGCATGGAAGTCGTGCATGGTCCGGGCCAGCCGGCAATGCGCCAGGCGTTGGCGGCATGCCGCGCGTCGGCAGGCGCTGGCGTCCGCCAACCATGGCCCCGCTTGGCCTGTCGGGGACGGCCGCCGCTTTCGGTGCCCATTCCTGTTTTCAGGTCGCAGTCAACGCTTTTTCCCGCCAAAGTGATCTTCACGAATGCGCTGACTCAAACCGTATACCGTGTAAAAAAGCTCGGGAATTATAAAAAGAAAAACATTCTCTTACCGATTCGTTCTTGAGCGGATTACCACGAATATGGCAACTGATACGCTAGTGCCGCGAGTCAGCGAAACGGTCTACGGCGTGCCGGCACAGTTCACGGTTTTGGTCGACGGCAAGCAGGTCGGAGCGACCTACCAGACCAATGCGATCCATGGCTGGAAGTCCGATATCATTACCATCGGCGGCGATTGGGATGCGGGCGGCCACACGGTCCAGATCAAGTACCTGAACGATTTCAAGGACGCGGGCGGCGACCGCAACCTGTTCCTGGACAGCGCCACCTACAACGGCGTGGCCGTCCCGGGCGCCAGCCTCAACATGTGGTCGGCTTATGACCCGAACACGTTCAAGCTCACCGATACGACAGCCCTGGCGGCGACCACGACGGAGCCGCCTCCGGCAACAACCACCCTGCCCCCGACGACACCGCCCCCAGCCCCCGCCGAGGCAACGGACACGCTGGTCCTGAAGGTCAGCGAAACCGTGTACGGGGCGGCGGCGCAGTTCACCGTCTCCGTGGACGGCGTGCAGGTCGGCGGGACCTATCAGACGACCGCCATGCATGGCTGGAAGTCGGACACGCTGACCCTGAAGGGCAACTGGGACAGCGGCGACCATTCGGTCTCCATCAAATTCCTCAGCGACCAGAAGGATGCGGGCGGCGACCGCAACCTGTTCCTGGACGGCGCGACCTATAACGGCGTCGCCGTTCCCAATGCCAAGCTCGACATGTGGTCCGCCTACGCCCCGCATGTCTTCAAGGTCACCGACACGACGCCGCTGACCGCGACGCCTGCGCCCAACCCGCCGCCGCCGGTCGGCACCGCGCTGAACCATGACGGGCTGACGGACCTGAACGTCATTATCCGCGGGCAGTCCAACGCCTTCCTGCTCGACCAGCAGGGCGGCGACGACATCCTGAAGGCCGAGCTGCAGAAGGCGCTGCCGGGCGTCAGGATCAACATCCTCGACGGTGAGAACAAGACGGAGTTCTCCGGCACCGCCTTCACCACCTGGGATACCGGCGGCCAGCAGCAGAAGATGTACGCCTATCTCAACTCGCTGCCGGCGGAGATCAAGGACAACGAGACCATCACCGTCTGGATGCACAACGAGACGGACCAGGGCATCGGCGGGCTGACCACGGAGCAGTGGAAGCAGGAGGTGCAGGTGGATGCGAACAACATCCGCGACATCTTCGACCATCAGGGCGCCGCGAGCACGCCCTACCTCTTCGTGCCGATCCGCTACCCCTATGGCAGCGGCTTCCCGGTTATCCGCCAGGGCATGGAGGAGTTCTCCGCCGATCCCAAGTTCAACGCGAAGATGTCCTGGGTGGCCTATGGCCCGAACATCACCATGACCGGTGGGCCGGAGGTGGGTCCCAACTCCTCCCATATCGGCGGCCCGGACTCGGCCACGATCGGGCATGACCTGGCGGCGCCGATCCTCGACCTGTACCACGCCATCGCCTGAGGCCGGCGCGGGCCGGCCGAACCGCTTCAGGGCGGAGCCGGCCCCGCCCTGGAGGCCCACCAGCCTCCGCCTGCGGGGTCAGCCCTGCCGCCGCGCGCCTCGCCAGGCGATGAGGGCGCCGAGGCCGGGCAGGACGGCAAGCGCGCTGAAGGCGAGCGAGTAGGATCGCGTCACCTCGACCGCCGCCCCGAGCAGCGACGGCCCGACGACGACCCCGGCGAAGGCGACCGCGAGCACGCCGCCCGCCGCATCTCCCGCCCTGCCGGGTGCGGCCAGACGCGCGGCCTCGGCCAACAGCAGCCCGTTCCACCCCGCCGCGCAGGTGCCGAGCAGGCAGAGCAGCGCGACGATGCCGGCCCCGGGCCCGGCCAGCGCCGCCGGCAGCAGCGCCCCGCCGAGGCAGGTGCAGGCCCCGATCGCCGCCAGCGCCTTCAGCCCCGAGCGCCACCAATCCGCCACCATCCCCCAGCCGATGCGCGCCCCGATGCCGACCGCCTGGCTCGCCGAGGCGACGAAGCCGGCCGCGACCGGCGCCCACCCCGCCTCCTCGACCAGCATGGTGACGATGCTGGAGCCGAGGGCGAGCTGGAAACCCGAGAAGCATGCCGAGATCACCGCCAGCGCGCCGAGCCCCGGCCGGGTCCTGAGCGCCGTGATCCCGCCGAGCGCGCCGGCCCCGATCGGGGCGCCCGGCTCCCGCTCGCCATCCCAGTGGCGGCGGAAGGCGCCGCAGCCGAGCGCCGCCGCCGCCATCGCCGCGCCCACGGCCAGCACCGCCCCCCGCCAGCCGACCGCCCCGGCGAGGCCCGGCAGGATGGCCCCGGCCAGCGCCCCGCCGATCGGCACGCCGGTCTGCTTCACCGCGAAGACCCGGTTGCGCCGCGCCGGCGGCGTCAGCCGCGCCAGGACCTGCGAGGCGGAGGGGTTGGTCAGCCCATAGCCCGCGCCGATGAGGAAGGAGCCGAGCACCGCCCCCGCGAGCCCCGCGCCGACGATCAGCAGGCAGGCCGCCGCCCCCGCCGCGAGGGCGAGCTGCGTGCAGCGCGCCGGCCCGAGCCGCCGCAGCAGCCCGCCCGAGAACATCGAGGCGGCGCTGGCCGCGGCATAGGTGCAGGCCACCTGCCAGCCGAGCCAATGCGGCTCCGCCCCGAGGTCGCGCGCCGCCATGGTCGCCAGCACCGGCAGGGTGAAGACGGCGAACGTCGCCAGCGACTGCGCGCCGGTCGTGGCCGCCAGCGCCGCCCCCAGCCCGGCGAGCGGCAAGGCCTAGCCGAGCCTCCGCAGGACATCGGGCGAGAGCTGCGCCAGGTCGGTGATGCCGAGCATCGCCATGTCGCGGTGGATCTCCTCCCAGAGCAGGGAGATCGCATGGCGCAGCCCCGGCTCCCCGGCGACCGCCGCCGCGTAGAGGAAGGGCCGGCCGAGGAAGACGAAGTCGGCGCCGAGGGCGAGCGCCTTCAGCACATCCGTCCCGCGCCGGATGCCGCCATCGAGCATGACGGCCATCCCCTGCGCCACCTGCGCGATCTCCGGCAGCACCCGCAGCGGCGCGACGGCGCCGTCGAGCTGTCGCCCGCCATGGTTGGAGACGATGACGCCGTCGGCGCCGCAGTCGCGGGCGATCCGTGCATCCTCGGCCGAGAGGATGCCCTTCACCAGCAGCTGCCCCGGCCAGCGCGCCCGGATCAGGGACAGGTGCTCCCAGGCGAGGCCGTCCCGCCGCCCGATCGCCCGGATGAGGTTGGAGGAGAGCACCGGCGGGCCGCGCGTCGCATCCATGTTCTCGAAATGCGGCATGCCGTGCTGCATCAGCGTGCGCAGGAAAGTGCCGAGGAGCCAACGCGGATGGCTGATGCCCTGCCAGGCGAGGCGCGGCGTCGGCCGCAGCGGCAGCGAGTAGCCGTTGCGGACATTGTTCTCGCGGTTGGCCGAGACCGGCACGTCGGCGGTGAGGACGAAGGTGTCGTAGCCGGCCGCCAGCACGCGGTCGACGAGCGGCTCGATCCGCGCGGCCTCGCCCGGCAGGTAGGCCTGGTACCAGGCGGTCGGCCCCTCCGCCCGCACCGCCTCGAGCGGGATGAGCGAGGAGGCGCTCAGGATCATCGGGATGTTGGCCGCCGCCGCCGTGCGGGCGAAGACCAGGTCGCCGCGATAGGCGGACAGCGCCGAGGCCCCCATCGGCGCGATGCCGAAGGGCGCCGCGTAGTGCCGGCCGAGCAGCCGCCGCCCGGTCTGCCGCTCCGTCACATCGGCCAGCACCCGGGTGACGAAGCCGAGCTCGCCGAAGGCCACCCGGTTGTCGCGCAGCGAGGCATCGGTCTCCGCCGCGCCGGAGACGAAGCCGTAGAGCATCCGCGGCAGGTGCCGCCGCGCCGCCCGCTCGAAATCGTCGAGGGAGAGGATGCGCCGGAGAGTCCGGGGCAGGTCCGGCTCGGTCCGTCGCGCCGCGACGGTTGGCGTCAGCTCCGCCAGCCTCTCCCGCGTCTCGCCGTCCGGCGGCATGGCCCGCTCCCCTTGCCCTGAAGGCGCCAGAATCGGGCGAAAGCGCCGGCCGGTCAACGCGGCGCGGCCGCCTCCGCATAGCGGAAGGCGGCCCGGGTGACCGCGACCGAGAGCACCCGCCCATCGCCGCCGACGCCATCCTCCAGCGGCGAGCCGCCGGCGCGCGACCGCAGCCGCAGCAGCCGGCACGGCACCGGCCCGCCCGGCGGGGCGATGCGGAGCGAGAAGTGGTGCGGCCCCCGCTGCTCCGCGGCCACGAGGCAGGGCGTGCCGTCGAAGCTCGCCTCCAGCACCGGGGCCGGCGCGCCGTAGAGGTGCCCGACCTCCAGCACCACCGCCTCCACCGGGCGCAGCGGGGCCGGGTTGCGCAGCAGGCCCTGCAAGGTCATCCAGCGGAAGGGGCCTTCGGCATCCTCCTCCGCCCCGTGCCAGCCGAGGTCGAAGGCCGGGTCCTGCGGCGCCAACACCGCCTCTGGCCCCTCGGCGAAAGCTGGCGCCTCCTCCGCCGGCTGCGGGGACGCGGCCGCGACCAGGCTGCGGAGCGCCTCGGCCGGCGCCTCGTCGCCGGCCAGCCGGTCGAGCAGCAGGGTCGCCGCCGCCTCGATGAAGGCATCGATCCGTTCCTGCTGCACCCGGAGCTGCCGCTCGAGCGCCACCTGGCCGGCCTGTTGCGCCCCCTCGAGCGCCTGCTCCAGCCGTTGCAGCCTCGCCTCGAGCGCCGGCAGCCGCTCCGTGCCCGGCAGGCTCGGCCCGAGGGCGAAGCGCGCCAGCACGGCGGGGCCGCCCATGGCGTGCAGCGTCACCTCGAGGCCGCTGCCGTTGAGGTCGGACGGCTCCAGCGCGAGGGCGAAGCGGAAGGCGCAGCCGCCCTCGGCCAGCGGCACCGGCGCCTCCACCTGCACCGCTCGCGCGGTGCTGCCGTTGATGACGGCATGCAGCGCCGGCTGCAGCAGCCCGTTGGCCCGCTCGATCCCGGTGCCCCGCAGGATGCCATGATCGAGGCGCAGATCCTCGATCCGCGGGCGGGCGGGGCCGAGCAGGCCCACGGCCTCCGCCGGCGAGGCCAGGGGCCAGGGCTCGGCCAGCTCCGGCCCCTCCGCCGCCACGGCGATGCGCAGCATCGCCGGCAGCGGCACGCAGGGCAGGCGCTCGACCGGCAAGGTCAGCACCGCCTCGGCCGCGACCGGGCCGGCGCTGACAAGCTGCCCCAGCTCGATGCCGCGGCACCAGGCTCGGAGCGGCCCTGGCAGGTACAGCGGCCGCAGCGCCCGCAGCCTGAGCCCGTCCCGGCCGGCGCCGACCACCAGCAGGGGGGGTGTCGTGGCGTCCATTGGCGCCGTCGCTACCATTCCGCCGCGCGGCGCGTCCAGCGCTTCACCCCGGGTTGGCGGCAGCCCAACGGCCATTCTGGGTTCGCCCGCCATAGCCATAGGCATCGCCATCCGCGGCATGGACGAGGACGTAGCTTTCCTCGTGCAGCCGCCCGAGCAGCGCCGCCATTCCGGCAAAGGCAGCGGCGACGAAGCGGGTCGTCTCCGCCTTGGTGTTGGTCCCCGCTGTCACCTTGATGTCGAGCCAGAAGGCGGCCAACCCCGCCTCGGCCGGCCGCTGCCCGGCAATGAACCAGTCCTCCGCCCGCGCCGGCTCTGCCAGCACCGCCGTGACGCCGGGATCCTTGCCGAGATGCTCGGCGGCGAGGCGCGCGGTCAACGCTGCGATCTCGGCCTGAAGGCTGGGACGGGGTGCGGGGGTGACGTAGCGGATGCTGATCATGGGCATGGGTCGATCTCCTTCGGTGCGATGTCCCAAACCCAGCCTGCCGCGTCACTCTTGATTTCGGAATGCTATGGTTCACGCTTCTAACCATAGTATATGCTTATCATGCTCGACCTCGAATCCGTCCGCCTCTTTGTCCTCGCCACCGAGTTCGGCAGCCTGACCCGGGCCGCCGAGGCGGCCGGCACCGTGCAGCCGGTGGTGAGCCAGAGGCTGAAGGCGTTGGAGGCGCGGCTTGGCTACCGGCTGCTGGAGCGCACGCCGCGCTTCGTCCGCCCGACCACGGCCGGCGCCGCCTTCCTCCAGCGCGCCCATGCGCTGCTCGCGGCGCATGACGCCGCCCTGCATCTGGAGGGGGCGCCGTCCCTCCGCTTCACCCTCTGGGCCAGCGACCATGCGACGGGCCTCGGGCTGGAGGGGCTGTGCCGCCGGCTTCGCGCCTGCCTGCCGCCCGGCGCCGTCCTTTCCCTCCGTACCGGTCTTTCCCAGGAGGTCCGCACCCGCTTCGATGCCGGCGAATGCGATGCCGCGCTGGTTCGGCGGGAGGCGGGCGGCACCGAGGGCGAGGTGCTCGGCCACGATCCCCTCGGTTGGCGCGGCGCTGGGGAGCTGCGCCTCGCGCCCGGCGAGCCGGTGCCGCTGGCGACCCTTGGGCCGGCCTGCGGCGTGCGCGGTGCGGCTATCCGCGCCCTCGAGCGGGCCGGCCTGCCCTGGCGCGAGAGCTTCGTCGGCGGCAGCTGTGCGGCGCTGCTGGCCGGGGTGGAGGCGGGGCTCGGCATCGCGCCCATGGGCCGCATCGCCGCTGGCGGGGCGCCCGATCGCGGCCCGGCGCTCGGCCTGCCGGCCCTGCCGCGCTCCGAGATCGTCCTTCTCGCCCGTACCGGCTCGCCCGCCCTTGCCGCCGCGGTTCGGGCACTCGCCGCCGGCCTCCGCGCGAGTCTTGGCGACGCAAGCGCTTCGCGTGCAAATGGCCGGTGATGGATCGCCCGCCCCTCCTGATGGTGAGCCCGATGCCGCCGGCGCGGAATGGCATCGCCGACTATGCCGCCGCGCTGCTGCCCGGGCTGGCCGCGCATTACGACTGCGCCGTCGCCGGCGAGGACTGGTTGGCCGAGGCGCCGCCCGGCATCCCCGTGGTCGACCTCGCTTTGGCCCATCGCCTGCCGCGGGCGGGGCGGCGGCTCTACCAAATCGGCAACAATCCCGGCCATGGCTTCGTGTTGCGGGCGCTGCGGGCGCGGCCCGGCGTCACCACCCTGCACGACCCGGGGCTGCTGCACCTCTACGAATCGACGGGCGAGGACCGCCCGACCATCCTCGCCGGGATGCGCCATGCCGCGCCCGGCCTCGCCGCCGCCTATGCCCGGCACCTCGGCGAGCAGGGCGTCTCCACCCGCGCCAACCACCTGCTCTTCGACCTGGCCGGGGAGGTGCTGAGGCGGTCGCGCGCCGTCATCGTCCATTCCCGCTTCGCGCGGAACCGGCTGCGCCTCACCCATGGCGCGGCGGCGACGGCGCATGTCAAGGTCATCCCGCATCTCCTGCCGCCCAGACGGCCGCCGGAGCGCGCCGAGGCCCGCGCCCGGCTCGGCATCGGCGCCGCCGAGATCCTGGTCGTCACCGCCGGCTTCGCCTCGCTCGCCAAGCGCCTCGACTGGGTGCTGGCGGCTCTGGAGGGGCTGCCCGCCCTCCGCTGGATCCATGCCGGCGACGTGCCGCCGAGCCTCGCCGGGCGGCTCGGCGCCCGGGCCCGGATTACCGGGCACCTCGCGGCGGAGGCATTCGACGCGCATATCGCCGCCGCCGACATGCTGGTGAACCTTCGCTTCCCCTCGACCGGCGAGAGCTCCGGCTCCCTCGCCCGGGCCTTCGCCGCCGGCACCTGCTGCATCGTCTCCCGCACCGGCGCCTTCGCCGAACTGCCGGGCGAGGCGGCGGTCCAGCTGCCGCTGGCCGGCGGCGCCCGGGCCCTGGCCGAGGCCCTCGCCGGCCTCGCCGCCGCGCCGGAGCGGGCCCGCGCCATCGGCGCCGCCGGCCGCGCCCATGCCGAGGCGGAGATGGCGCTCCCGGCCGTCGCCGCCCGCTACCGCGCCGCGATCGAGGCGGCGGAGGCGCGGCCGGCGCCCCCGTCCGACGCCTCGCCGCCGCTCCGCCTCGCGGCCGACCGCGCCCTGATCGCCGCTGCCCTGGCCGGCCGGACCGGCCGCTGCCGCCTCCGCCTCGACATCGAGGATCCCGGCCGCCTGGCCGAGCTCAGCCTCGCCCCGGGCGGCATCGCCGATGCCCTGCTGCCGCCCGGCGCCGCGCTCCGCGCCGCGCGGCTCGAGGGGAGGGGATTGCTGCTCGACCTCCAGCTCCCGCCATGAGCGCCGCGCCGCTGCTGGCCGCGCTGCTGGCCCGGGCCCTGCCGGGCCTGGCGGTGCGCGATCTCGGCCTGCCGCTCGGGGCGCTGATGCCTTGGCTGCCCGGCAGCCGCGCCGGCATCGCCGATGCGGCCGCGCTCGACCCGGCCGAGCGCGCCCTGCTCGCCCGCTTCCGCCAGCAGGGCCGGCCGCTGCTCGGCCTCGACCCAATTGCGGATGCCGAGCCCGATCCGGCCTGGGAGGCCGCCCGCGACCGCGTCGCCTCCACCCCCTGCGCCGCCTCGGTGCCGGGCGCGAGCCTGACCCTGGTCGCCGGCGGCACCGGCGAGGCGCCGCTGCCGGAGGGGATGGGCCGCGTCATGCTGGTCGCCGGCCGGGAGGACGCGCCGGAACGGCACGACCTGCTGCTGCCCGAGGCGCGCCTCGCCGAGGCCTTCGACCGGCTGCGGGCCGCCGCCGCGGCCCTGGCCGGGCCGGGCTGGCAACAGGGCGGCCGCAGCCTCACGCCCCGCCAGGCGAGCTTGCTGCTGCTCGTCCCGCGCCCCGGCCATGTGCCGGACCTGCTGCTCCCGGCCGCTGCCCTGCCGCATGACCTGGCGACGCCGGGCGGGCCGGAGGGGCTGCCGCTGGAGGGCGTGCGGCAGCTGCGGCTGCTCCCCGGCGCCCTGCCGCCGCTGCGCTGGCGCCTGCGCCTCGCCTTCACCGGGGCGGAGCCGGGCGGGGCCGCCCTTTTCCTCGACGGCCTGCGCATCCCGGCCCGGCCCGTCCCCGGCGGCCTCGTCGCCAGCATCGATCCGCCCGCGGGGCACGCGCCCGTGCTCGGCCTCGCCTGGCGGGAGGGGGCGCCGCCCGGCCTCCGCCTCACGGCGCTGGAGGCGCGGCCATGACGGCGCCGCGGCTGCTGGTCCTCTCCCCCATCGCCTCGCACCCGGCGGACCAGGGCAATGCGGCCCGCATCCAGGGGCTGGGCGCGGCGCTGATGGCGCGCGGCGTCCGCTGCGAATTCCTCCACCTCGCCACCGAGGGCAGCACGCCGGGCCAGCGCGCCGCCATGGCTGGCTTCTGGCACGGCTTCCACGAGCTGCCCGCCGCCGTCATCGGCGAGCCGAGCCTCCCCGGCGCCTGGGGCATCGACGACTGGTGCCCGCCCGGGCTGGCGGAGCAGCTGGCCGCCCTGCGCCGCGCCCGCGGCTACGACGCGGTGCTGGTGAACTATGCCTGGCTCTCGGCCGCGCTGGAGGGGGCGGGCGATGCCTTCCGCATCCTCGACACGCATGATCTCTTCGGCGGGCGCGATGCGGTGGCGCGGGCCCAGGGGCTCGATCCCTCCTGGTTCTTCACCACCGTCGCCGAGGAGCGGCGCGGCCTCGACCGGGCCGGGCTGGTGCTGGCCATCCAGGAGGAGGAGGCCGCGGAGCTTCGCCGCCGCTGCGGGGCGGAGGTCGCGGTGCTCGGCCACATGCCGCCGCTCCGCTTCCTCGCCGCCCCGGCGCCGGAGCCGGTGGTGCCCTTCGGCTATCTCGGCAGCGGCAACCCCTGGAACCTGGCGGCCATCCGCGCCCTCGACGCCGCGCTGGAGGGCGCGCCGGAACTGCCCTGGCTGCTCGCCGGGCGCATCCTCCGCCGCCAGGACCTGCGGCTCGCCTCCCGCCCGCGGCTGATGCCGGGCCTGGCGGACGCTGCCGGCTTCTACGCTGCCGTCGACTGCGTGCTGAACCCGATGGCGGGCGGGACGGGCCTCAAGGTGAAGACCGTGGAGGCGCTCGCCTTCGGCAACCCCATGCTCGGCACGGCGGATGCCTTTGCGGGCCTCCGCGCCGAGCATCCCGGACATCGCTGCGCCGATGTCGCGGCGCTGGTCGCGCTGATGCGGGAGTACCGCGCGAGCGAGGCCTGCCGCCGCGACCTCCGCCTCGCTTCCCGCCGGCTCGCGCTGCGCTACGCGGCCGAGGTGGCCGCGCAGCAGGATGCGCTGGCGGCCCGGCTCAGGGCACTCGCCGCCTGATCAGCCGACGCGGAAATTGCTGAACTGCCAGGGGTCGTCGCGGTCCAGCGCCTCCGGGAAGAGGCGCGCGCGGTCCTGCAGCGGCGTCCAGCCGGAATAGGCGCCGACGACCTCGCCGAGATAGGGCCGGCAGATCTCCAGCACCCGCTGGTGGTCGATCTCATCCGCCTCGACCACGCCGCGGCGCGGGTTCTCCATCGCCCAGATCACGCCGGCGAGCACCGCGACCGTCACCTGCAGCGAGGTGGCGTTGTTGTGCGGCACGAGCCGGCGCGCCTCCTCGATGGTGAGGCGGGAGCCGTACCAGTAGGCGCCCTTCGCATGGCCCATCAGCAGCACGCCGAGCTCGTCCATGCCGCGGACGATCTCGTCCGTCATCAGCCGCTTCTCCGGCTGCATCTCCCAGTTCTTGCCGGCCAGCTCATGCACCGAGAGCACCGCATCGTCGCAGGGGTGGTAGGCGTAGTGCGCGGTCGGGCGATGGATCACCTGCCCCGCCGCGTCGCGCAGCGTGTAGTAGTCGGCAAGCGAAATGCTTTCGTTGTGGGTGATGAGGAAGCCGTGGAACGGCCCCTCCAGCGGCGTCCAGGTCCGCACGCGGGTCGAGGCGCCCGGGCGCATCAGGTAGATCGCCGCGTCGCAGCCGAAGCCGTGCCGGTGCCCGTCCGGCGGCAGCGCCTTCTCGTGGCTGCCCCAGCCGAGTTCGGCCGGCTGGCAGCCCTCGCCGACGAAGCCGTCGACCGACCACGTGTTGACGAACTCGCCCGGCCTCTTCGGGCGGTCGGCGACCTGCGTGTCCCGCTCAGCGATATGGATTACCTTGATGCCGAGGTCATGCGCGATGCGCGCCCAGGCGGCGCGGTCCGCAGCCGGCGGCGGGGCGGCGATGGGGGCGCCGGTGTCGCGGGCGATGTCGAGCAGCGCCTGCTTGACGAAATGGCTGACGAGGCCGGGATTCGCCCCATGCGCCGTCACCGAGGTCGGCCCGCCCTGCGCCAGGCCGCGCAGCGCGATCGCCTCCTCCCGCATGGCGTAGTTGGAGCGCTGCGAGGGCGTCAGCGAGGGGTCGGTGTAGCCGCCCGCCCAGGGCTCCACGACCGTGTCGAGGTAGAGCACGTCGAGCTCCTGGCACAGCGTCATCAGCGCGACCGAGGAGACGTCGACCGAGAGGTTCAGCAGGAAGTCGCCCGACCGCAGCAGCGGCGACAGCAGGTCGCGGTAGTTCTCCCGCGTCGCCGCCTCGAGCACGAAGCGGATGCCGTACTCGGCCGCGACCTCGCGCCCGCGCTCCTCGGCGGTGACGATGGTGATGGCCTCGCGCGGGATCTCGATATGGCGGAGGATGAGCGGCAGGACGCCCTGGCCGATGCTGCCGAAGCCGAGCATGACGAGGCGGCCGGAGAAGCGGGCATGGATCATCGAGGGGCTCCTTCTAGGCACGCAAGGAAAGGGCCGGCCCCCTCCGCAGGAAGGGGGCCGGGTCGCAGCGGACGGAACGCGCGGCCGGCCTCAGGCGGCCAGTGAAGCTTCCGCGTCAGCCCCGAGCATCGGCCGGTCCCGCACCTCGACCAGGCGCGCCCGGTCGAAGCCGTTGAAGGCGGTACGCAGGCAGGCCCCGTAGGCGCCGAGCTGGCCGATCTCGATCCAATCGCCCTCCCGTACGTCCTCGGGAAGGGGGAAAGGGCCCTTCATCCGGTCCGCGCTGTCGCAGGTCGGGCCGAAGAAGACGAAATCCGCCTCCTGCGCGGCGGGCGCCGGGCCTTCCGGCCGGATCAGCCGCACCGGGAAGGTGAAGCCCGGCACGCCGGCATCGGAGAGCGCGCCGTAGACGCCGTCGTTCAGGTAGAGGTCGCGGCCGCGCCGCCCCTGCACCTGCACGACGACCGAGCCGCCGCCGGCGACCAGCGCCCGCCCGGGCTCCGCCCAGAGGGCGACGCCCGGCAGCGCCAGCGCCTCGAAGCTCGCCTCGATCTCGGCGAAGAAGGCGCCGAGCGGGGGCGGCTCGATGCCCGGATAGGCGACCGGGAAGCCGCCGCCGACATCGATCACCTCGACCGGCACGCCGGCCGCGCGGATGACCTCGCCGGCCAGCGCCATGGCCTGCCGCCAGGCGAGCGGGTCCATCATCTGCGACCCGACATGGAAGCAGAGGCCCAGCCGCGCGGCATGCGGCCGCGCCGCCCGAAGCAGCGCCGCCGCCTCCTCAGCCTCGGCACCGAATTTGCCGGAGAGGTCGAGCATGGCCGCGCCCTTCGGCATGGCGAGGCGGATGAAGAGGCCGAGCCCCTCCGCCGCGCCTGCCTTGGTCTCGGCCAGGATCTTCTCCAGCTCCGCCGCGCCGTCGAGGACGAGGTCGCGCACCCCATGCTCGCCCCAGGCGGCGCGGATCGCCCCGCGCGCCTTGATCGGATGCATGAAGTGGATGCCCGCCTCGGGGAACATGGCCCGCACCAGCGCCACCTCATTGGCCGAGGCGCAGTCGAAATGCCGCACGCCGCCCTCCCAGACCGCGCGCAGCACGGCGGGCTCCGGGTTGCACTTCACGGCGTAGAGCACCTCGCCCGGGAAGCCGGCGACGAAGGCCGCCGAGGCCTCGGCGATGGCGGCCGGGCGCAGGCAGTGCATCGGCTCCTCCGGCTGCTCGACGGCGACGAGGGCGTCGACGGAGGGCAGGGCGGTCAGGGCGTCGTCGAAGCGGCGGCGCAGCGGGGCGACCGCCGCACGGGTGCGGAGCTGGGACATGTGGCGCAATCCTTGGGCAAGGGCGGGAAGAGGCGGGGCGGACCCCGGCTTCAGGCGATGCGCAGCGAACTTCGCATCGCGGCGAACCGTTCGAGCAACATAGGCAGATCCCTCACGGCCCCGGTCCCCGGGAAACACCCCCTGGAACCGGCATGGACGAAAAGGACGCGTCCCGTCGTTGCTGTGCCCCGGCCTTCGGGCGGCAGGGGCTCGCGGCACGTGCGATAGCGCCAGCGGCCGCCCTGGAGCAACCGCGGCCGGAGAAATAGTGGCTCCGCCGCCGAATTGCTATGCCTTTTTTCAGGGGCTCGCCCGTTCCACCGGCATGGCCGCGCGAATCGGCGAAAGCTTTCAGGAATCTTGCCGGTCGAGGGCCTGCAGGGCCAGATATTCCCAGGCGAGCGTCGCCGCGGCCAGGGCCGTCACCTCGGCCTGGTCATGGGCCGGCGCCACCTCCACCACATCCATCCCGCGGAAGTCGATGCCGCGCAGCCGCCGGAGCAGCCCCTGCGCCTGCCAGGAGGCGAGGCCGCCAATCTCCGGCGTCCCCGTGCCGGGCGCGAAGGCCGGGTCGAGGCAGTCGATGTCGAAGGAGAGATAAGCCGGCCCGCCGCCGAGCACCGCCCGCACCCGCTCCGCCAGCGCCGCCGGCCCCAGCTCCTGCGCCTCCTGCCCGGTGACGATGGTGACGCCCTGGCCGACCGTCCAATCCCAGGTTGCCCGGTCCACCGGCGAGCGGATGCCGAGCTGGATCATCCGCCGCGGATCGACCAGCCCCTCGCAGATCGCGTGGTAGAAGGGCGAGCCATGGGCATAGGCCTGGCCGAAATTATCCGCCCAGGTGTCGACATGGGCGTCGCAATGCAGCAGCCCAAGCGGCCCGCCGAGCCGCCGCACCAGCGCCCGCAGCAGGGGCAGGGTGATGCCGTGCTCGCCGCCCAGCGCCACCAAGTGCCGGCACCTCGCCGCCTGCCGCTCGATCAGGGCCAGGCTCGCGGGGATGTCGCCGAGCGCGAGCCCGAACTCCCCGATATCGGCGATGTCGAGCGCGCGCGGGTCGACCCAATGCGTGGGATGCACGCCATCGACCAGCATCCGGCTTGCCCGCCGGATCGCCGCCGGCCCGTCCCGCGTGCCCGAGCGGTTGGTGGTGCCGATATCCATCGGCACCCCCGCCACCACATAGGCCGCGTCCCCATCCCGCCGCTCGATGCCGAGGAAGCCCGGCGGCGTGGCGAAGGTCGGCGGGCCGGCCACGCTACTTCACCGCCGAGAAGGCGGTCGGCGCCAGCAGCAAATTCTCGACCGCGGCGACGATCTGCCCGTCCTCCTCGGTCTTCGCCCGCGCCGTCAGCCAGTCCGGGTCGGTGGCGAAGGCGTTCCACTTCTGCTCGCGCTCGGCGAGGCTTTCCCACTCGATCAGGTAGTAGAGATCCTGGTTGGAGGAGCCGACCAGCACCGTCCAGAAGCCGGCCTGGCGGATGCCGTGCTTCTCCCAGAGCTTCAGCGTGACTGTCTCGAAGCGCTTGAGCAGCGCCGGCAGCCGGCCCGGCACGCAGTGATAGATGCGGAGCTCGTGGATCATCGCCCTGGTCCTCCCTTGGGAGAGGGCAGCCTAGCCTGCCTCCAGGTGGACGCGAAGCGGCGGCGCCGCCGCCGGGCGAGGACGGCCGAGGCGATGGCCCTGCACCTGCGCAAGCTCCACAACAGCACCAGGTCGATCAGCGGGCGGGCGACCGGCCGCTACCTCGCCCCTCGGGCGGCGGTGACGAGGCGGAGCGGGAGCGGCGCAACAGGCCCGACGCTGGGCGAGACCCGCCAGCCGACGAGCGGCATCTCGGGCGTACTCCCCACCCGGTCGCGGCGGGGCTAGCATCGGGCCGCGGGTTCCGCATCGGAGGCGCGCTCCGCCGCGATTGCGCCCGGCCACGAGGCAACATCGTGAACCGAAGGTGATCGTCGGCCTCCATCGCCGATGCCAGGAACCCGGCCCCTGGGAGGAAAAGTCACATGCGCCTCTACGACTCCATCGGCCCCAACCCCCGCGTCGTCCGGATGTTCATGGCCGAGCGCGGCATCGACCTGCCGAAGACCACCATCGACCTCCGCGGCGGCGAGAACCGCCAGCCGCCCTACATGGCGAAGAACCCCGCCGGCCAGATGCCCTGCCTCGAGCTCGATGACGGCAGCGTCATCGCCGAAATCACCACCATCTGCGAATACCTGGACGAGGTGACCCCGGGCCCCTCGCTCATCGGCGCCAATCCGCGGGAGCGGGCCGAGACCCGGATGTGGACGCGGCGGATCGACCTCAACATCGTCGAGCCGATGGCCAATGGCTTCCGCTTCGCCGAGGGGCTGAAGATCTTCGAGAACCGCATCCGCTGCATCCCGCATGCCGCCGACGACCTGAAGGCGACGGCGCAGGAGCGGCTGGCCTGGCTCGACGGGCTGATGGCGGGACGGACCTTCATCTGCGGCGACAGGCTGACCCTCGCCGACATCCTGCTCTTCGCCTTCCTCGACTTCGGCGCGGGCGTCGGGCAGCCAATCAACCCGGCGCTCAAGGCCATCACCGCGCATCACGCGATGATGGCCGCGCGGCCCTCGGCGAAGGCCTAGCCCTTGGCGAGCACCGCCTCCGCCAGCCGCGCCCAGTAGCTGGCGCCGACCGGCAGCACGGCATCGTTGAAGTCGTATTTCGGGTGGTGGACCTGCGGATCCGCAGGCCCCCGCCCGGCGCCGAGCATGATGTAGCTGCCGGCCTTGGCGTTGAGCATGAAGGCGAAGTCCTCGCCGCCCATGGTGGGCTTCGGCATCTCCTGCACCTTCGCCTCGCCGGCGATGGCGCGGGCCGCCTCGACGGTCAGCACCGTGCTCTCCGGCTCGTTGATCGTGGCCGGATAGCCGCGGTCGAAGACCGCCTTCGCCGTCGCCCCGAAGGCGGTGGCGATGCCGGTCGATATGTCGAGGAAGCGCCGCTCCAGCAGGTCGCCCACCTCCGGCTTGAACCAGCGGGCGGTGCCGCGCAGCGTCACCTGCTCGGGGATGACGTTCCAGGTGTCGCCGCCCTGGATATGGCCGATGGTGATGACGCCCGACTCCACCGGCTCCACATTGCGGGCAACGATGGACTGCAGGGCGGTGACGATCTGGGCCGCGACGACGATCGGGTCGTTGCCCTGGTGCGGCATGGCGCCATGTGCGCCCTTGCCGGTGACGGTGACCTCGATCTGCGCGGTCGCCGCCATGATCGGCCCCTCGCGCCACCAGAAGCTGCCCTCCGGCGCGCCCGGCCAGTTGTGCATGCCGAAGACGCGCTCCATCGGGAAGCGGTCGAACAGGCCCTCCCGCACCATGACGTTGCCGCCGCCGCCGGCCTCCTCGGCCGGCTGGAAGATGACGTAGACACTGCCCGGGAAGTTGCGGGTCTCGGCGAGGTACTTGGCGGCGCCCAGCAGCATGGTGGTGTGGCCGTCATGGCCGCAGGCATGCATCTTTCCCGGGATGGTGGAGGCATGCGGCAGGCCGGTCTGCTCCAGGATCGGCAGCGCGTCCATGTCGGCGCGGAGGCCGACGGCGCGCCCCGGCCCGCCCTGGTTCCCCTTCTTGCCATGGATCACGCCGACGACGCCGGTCTTGGCGATCCCGGTGACGACCTCGTCGCAGCCGAATTCGCGCAGCTTCTCGGCGACGATGCCGCTGGTGCGGACCTCCTCGAAGGCGGTTTCCGGATGGGCATGGAAGTCGCGCCGCCAGGCCGTCATCTCGGCATGAAAATCGGCTATGCGGTTCAGGATCGGCATGGGGGTGTGCCTCGTGGGAGGGAGTGGATGCCGCTTGCTATCGGAGCGGGCGGGGGGCTTGGCAAGGGGCTGTCACACTCCTTCGGGCCGGAGGAAGGCGAGGTCCACGCCCTCCGTCGCCTGCAGCACCTGCTCCTGGACGAGCTTGTTCCAGCCGCGCTTCGCCCGCGCGGGCGGCGCCCAGGCGGCACGGCGGCGTGCCAGCTCCTCCTCGCCGACCAGCAGGTCGAGGCGCCGCTCGGCGACCGAGAGGCGCACCCGGTCCCCTGTCTCGACCAGCGCCAGCGGCCCGCCCGCCGCCGCCTCGGGGGTGATGTGGAGCACGATGGTGCCGAAGGCGGTCCCCGACATCCGGCAGTCGCTCATCCGCACCATGTCCTTGACGCCAGCCCGCGCCAGCTTCTTCGGGATGGGCAGGTAGCCGGCCTCCGGCATCCCGGCCGGGGTCAGCGGCCCGGCATTCTTCAGGATGAGGATGTCCTGCGGCGTCACGTCGAGCGCCTCGTCGTCGATCCGCTCGGCGAGGTCGGCGAGGCCGTCGAAGACGATGCACCGCGCCTCCGCCTCGAAGAGGGCAGGGGTGGCGGCGCTCCGCTTCAGGATCGCCCCGTCCGGCGCCAGGCTGCCGAAGAGCGAGACCAGGCCGCCGACCGGGCTCACCGGCTGGCTGCGGGCGCGGATATAGGTGCGGTCGACGAAGGGCGTGCCGGCATCGATCTGCTCGCCGAGCGTCCTGCCGGTGAGGTCGATGCAGTCGAGGTGCAGCAGGTCCTTGAGCTCCCGCAGCAGCGCGACCATGCCGCCGGCGGCGTGGAAGTCCTCCATGTAGCCCTCGCCGGTCGGCTTCAGGTCGACCAGCACCGGCGTCTCCTCGCAGAGCGCGTCGAGCCGCTTGAGGTCGACCTTTACGCCGGCGCGCCCGGCGATGGCCGTCAGGTGGATCAGCGCATTGGTCGAGCCGCCGAGCGAGAGCAGCACGCGGAGCGCATTCTCGACGCTCTTTTCCGTGATAAGCTGCGAGGGCTTCACCGGATGGGTGATGAGGCGGACGGCGAGCTCCCCCGCCTCCTCCGCCATGCGTAGCCGGTCGGCATGGACGGCGGGCGCCGAGGCGGCCATCAGCGGCATGAAGCCGAGCGCGGCTGCGATGCAGGCCATGGTCGAGGCCGTGCCCATGACGCCGCAGGTGCCCGCGCTGGTGGCGAGCTTCCCTTCGATCTCGCCGATCCGCTCGGCCGAGACGTCGCCGGCGCGGTAGCGGGCCCAGTAGCGGCGGCAGTCGGTGCAGGCGGCGAGGCGCTCGCCCTCGAAGCGCTGCGCCAGCATCGGGCCGGTGACGAGCATCACGCTGGGGATGTCGGCGCTGGCGGCGGCCATGAGCTGGGCGGGGACGGTCTTGTCGCAGCCGCCGATCAGCACCGCGGCATCCATCGGCTGGGCGGAGAGCATCGCCTCGGTGTCGAGCGCCATCAGGTTGCGGTAGTGCATGGAGGTCGGCGTCAGCGAAGGCTCGCAGAGGCTGACGGTCGGGAAGGCGAGGGGGAGGGAGCCCGCCGCCAGCACGCCGCGCTTCACCGCCTCGATCATCTCGGGGACGTTGCGGTGGCAGTTGTTGTAGTCCGAGGCGGTGTCGGCGATGCCGACGACCGGCTTCTCCAGCATGCTGCGCGAATAGCCCATCGAGGCGGCGAAGCTGCGGCGCAGGTAGAAGGCGAACTCCCGGTCGCCGTAGTTGGCGGCGTTGCGGGCGAGGCCATGGGGCGCTTTGGTCGCAGGGGGGGTCACGAGGCTACTCCGGGCTGAGGCCCGCACGCTGCATCAGCCTGCGGTGCAATGGCAATTCGTGCTCGATGCGCGCAACGGCGGCCGCCCCGCCCATGGCTGCCGGCGCCATGCCCTGCGTCGCCATGAAGGCCTGGGCACGCGGGTCGCCGAGCCCTTCGGTCAGCGCCTGCTCGATCCGCTCGGTGATGGCGCGCGGCGTCGCCGCCGGCGCCTGCACGCCGTACCAGCCGGTATAGACGAAGTCCGGGATGCCGAGCTCGGCGAAGGTCGGGATGTCCGGGATCGCGGCCGGCCGTTGCAGCGTCGGCTGCGCCAGGCCCTTCACCCGCCCCTCCTCCAAGTGCCCCTTGCAGGCGGCATAGAGGGCGAACATGCAGTCTGTCCGCCCGGCGATGGTGTCCGTCAGCGCCGGCGGCGCGCCGTTGTAGGGGACATGCAGCATGGAGGCGCCGACCCGCCCGAGGAGGTCGAGCATCGGCAGGTGCGCCGTCGTGCCGACGCCCCAGCTGGCATAGGAGAGCGCATCCGGCCGCGCCTTCGCCGCCGCCAGCATCGCCTCGAGGCTCCCCCAACGCGGATGCGCGACGAGCACGGAGAGCGTCTCGCAGACCTGGGTGACATGGACGAAATCGGCGAGCGGGTCGTAGCCCGGGCTGCGCAGCGCCAGCGGCGTCAGGGTGAAGGTGGCGATGGTGCCGAGCAGCAAGGTCAGCCCGTCCGGCTTCGCGCGTGCCACGAGCCGGGCCGCGAGGCTGGTGGAGGCCCCCGGCTTGTGGTCCATGACAAAGGTGCCGCCCAGCCGCTCCTGCAGGGTCTGCGTCACCAGCCGCCCGACCACGTCCGAGGCCCCGCCGGGCGCGTAGGGGATGACGACGGCGACGGTCTGCCCTGCCGGCCAGGATGGCTGGGCGAGGGCCGGCGCCGCCAATAGCCCGCCCGTTGCAAGCAACCCCCGCCGCCCGATCCTGGCCATGGCCGCCCCTCCCTTGTCGTTGCGCCGAGCGTGCCCTCCGCCCAGGGCGCTGGCAAGGCACCCCGCTTCATGCGGTATTCGGCTACCGCGTCCGAAAACCCCAGCTTTCCCCTTGACCTCCGGCGCCTCGGGCCGCATAAACCGTGCCTCTTTCAGACCGGACAAAGCCCATTCCCATGCAACTCCAGACCCAGACGCGCTCGCTGAAGCCGGCCGAGGTCAAGAAGGCCTGGGTGGTGGTCGACGCGCAGGACCTCGTCCTCGGCCGCCTCGCCACCATCATCGCCAATCGCCTCCGCGGGAAGCACAAGCCGCAGTTCACCCCGCATGTCGATTGCGGCGACCATGTCATCGTGGTCAACGCCGAGAAGGTCCGGGTGACGGGCCAGAAGGCCGAGCAGAAGATCTTCTACTGGCACACCGGCTTCCCGGGCGGCATCAAGGAGCGCACGGTGCGCGAGCGGCTCGAAGGCAAGTACCCCGAGCGCGTGATCGAGAAGGCCGTGGAGCGGATGATCACCCGCGGGCCCCTCGGCCGTCGCCAGATGGAAAACCTCCATGTCTATGCCGGTCCGGAGCATCCGCATGCCGGCCAGCAGCCGACGGCACTCGATGTCGGCGCTATGAACCGCAAGAACAAGGTGCTCTGAGCATGAGCGAGCAGACGACCGGCACGCTCGCCGATCTGAAGAGCCTGGTGCAGTCCGGTGCCATCACCGGCGAGGCCCCGGTCCCCCGCGAGCCGAAGCGCGACGCCTTCGGCCGCGCCTATGCCACCGGCCGCCGCAAGAACGCCGTGGCCCGCGTCTGGGTGAAGCCTGGCAAGGGCGAGATGACCGTCAACGGCAAGCCCGTGCTGACCTATTTCGCCCGGCCGGTGCTGCGGATGCTGCTCTCCCAGCCTTTCCTGGTCGCCGACCGCTACCAGCAGTTCGACGTGATCGCGACCGTGGTCGGCGGCGGGCTCTCCGGCCAGGCCGGCGCGGTCCGCCACGGTATCAGCCGCGCCCTGACCAATTTCGAGCCGGAGCTGCGGCCGATCCTGAAGAAGGCCGGCTTCCTGACCCGCGACCCGCGTGTGGTCGAGCGGAAGAAGTACGGCAAGGCCAAGGCACGACGTTCCTTCCAGTTCAGCAAGCGCTGACCGGGCGGGCGCCGGTCGGCGCCAGCCACATGGCTGTCATACGAGAGGGGCGGGCCCGCGCTGGGTCCGCCCCTCTTGCTTTTTGGGCCGCATTGGGCGGCACTGTTCCGAGGCTGAGGGAGCCAGGACGATGGCGAAGACCCCGACGGTGTTCATCGATGGCGAGGCCGGCACCACCGGCCTGCAGATCCGCGAGCGGCTGGCGATCCTGCCTGGCCTCGCCGTCCGCTCCATCGACCCCGCCCGCCGAAAGGACCCCGAGGCCCGCCGCGTCCTGATGGCGGAGGTGGACCTCGTCGTCCTCTGCCTGCCTGATGAGGCCGCGAGGGAGAGCGCCGCGCTTGCCGCCTCGCTCGGCGGTGCCGCCCCGCGCGTGCTCGACGCCAGCACGGCGCACCGGGTGAACCCGGACTGGACCTATGGCCTGCCGGAGCTGACGGCCGGGCAGCCGGCGCTGATCGCCGCCGCCCCGCGCGTCGCCAATCCCGGTTGCTACCCGACGGGGGCCATCCTGCTGCTCCGCCCGCTGGTCGAGGCCGGGCTGATGCCGGCCGACTACCCGGTCAGCGTCAACGCCATCTCCGGCTATTCCGGCGGCGGTAACAGCATGATCGCCGAGTACGAGGCGCGGCGCGCGCCGGATTTCGAGCTCTACGGCCTCGGCCTCACCCACAAGCATGTGGCCGAGTTGCAGCATTTCAGCGGCCTCACCCGCCGCCCCATCTTCATCCCCTCGGTCGGCGACTACCGGCAGGGCATGATCGACAGCATCCCGCTCCACCTGGACACCCTGCCGGGCCGGCCGAAGCCCGCCGATATCGAGGCGCTGCTTATGGCCCGCTATGCCGGCAGCGAGTACGTCCACGTTGTGCCGGCGACGCCGAAGCTGGAGCCGCAGGCGCTCAACAACACCAACCTGCTGGAGCTCCGCGTGCATGGCAACGAGGCGCTGGGCCAGGTCGTGCTCTCGGCGCGCTACGACAATCTCGGCAAGGGCGCCTCGGGTGCCGCGGTGCAGAATATTGGGCTGATGCTCGGCGTGCCGGTCGAGACGCGCCTGCCGGCCGCGGCCGAATAAGGAGGCGAGGATGGGACCGCTCTACCCCTTCGAGGGCAAGCTGCCGCAGGTCGACCCGGCGGCCTGGGTCGCGCCGACAGCCGCCGTCATCGGCGACGTCACCATCGGGCCGCGATCGAACATCTGGTACCACTGCGTCCTGCGCGGCGACACCAACTTCATCCGCATCGGTGCCGGCTCCAACATCCAGGACGGCACCATCATCCACGTCAATGCGGGGAAGCAGGCGACCAGCATCGGCGATGACGTGACGGTGGGCCATGCCGCCATCATCCATGCCTGCACGTTGATGAACCGCGCCTTCGTCGGCATGGGTGCGACCGTGCTAGACGATGCGGTGATCGAGGAGGGCGGGGTTCTCGCCGCGGGCTCCGTCCTGCCGCCCGGCAAGCGCATCGCCTCGCTCGAGCTCTGGATGGGCAATCCGGCGAAGCCGGTGCGCCTGCTCACCCTCGAGCAGCGGGCCGGCTTCGACAGGACCGCGCCGCACTATGTCGAGCTGTCAGGGCGGCACCGCGAGTCACTCAGGTAGCCAGGGAAGGCCGGGCCGGACGCCGGGCGTCCGGCCCGTGCCCTACGCTTCGCGGGCGACGACCCCGCCGGGCTTGGAGCGGAAGGCGCTGAGCCGGCCCAGCACCCAGCTCACCACCGGCCAGAGCAGCAGGGCGAAGCCCATCGCCATGATGCTGCTCACCAGCCAGTTGGAGAAGAACACGCCGAGGCTCCCCTGGCTGATCAGCAGCGACTGGCGGAAGGCCTCCTCCGTCCGGTCGCCGAGCACCAGGGCGAGGACCAGCGGCGCCAGCGGGTAGTCGAGCTTCTTCAGCACATAGCCGATGACGCCGAAGATCAGCATCAGCGTGATGTCGAACTCGGCATTGCTCACCGTGAAGGCCCCGATCGCGCAGACGACGAGGATGATCGCCGCGATGATCGAGAAGGGCACACGGAGGATCGCCGCGAACCAGGGCACCGCCACCAGCACCACCAGCAGCCCGACGACATTGCCGAGATACATCGAGGCGATGAGCCCCCAGACGAAGTCCTTCTGCTCGACGAAGAGCATCGGCCCCGGCTGCAGCCCCCACATGATCAGGCCGCCCAGCAGCACCGCCGCCGTTGGCGACCCCGGCACGCCGAGGGTGAGCATCGGCAGCAGGGCCGAGGTGCCCGCCGCATGGGCCGCCGTCTCGGGGGCGATGACGCCCTCGATCCGGCCCTTGCCGAAGCTGGCGCCGTCCTTCGCCATCCGCCGCGCCACGCCATAGGACATGAAGCTCGCGGGCGTGGCGCCGGCCGGGGTGATGCCCATCCAGCAGCCGATCAGCGAGGAGCGCAGCGCCAGCCACCAATGCTTCGGCAGCCCGGCCCAGACCTTCAGCACGACCTTGGCGTCGATCCTGGCCCGCTCCCCCTTGAAGCGCAGCCCGTCCTCGATCGAGCAGAGGATCTCGCTGATCCCGAACAGGCCGATGACGGCGACGAGGAAGTCGAAGCCGCGGATCATTTCCGTGCTGCCGAAGGTCATCCGCAGCTGGCCGGTCACGGTGTCCATGCCGACCGCCGCCAGCAGGAAGCCGAGCATCATGGCCGAGACGGTCTTGAGCGCCGGCCCCTTGCTCATGCCGATGAAGCTGGCGAAGGAGAGGAACATCACCGCGAAGAATTCGGGCGGCCCGAAGCGCAGCGCGAAGCCCGCGATCACCGGCGCGATGAAGGTGATCATCACGATGGCGACGAAGGCGCCGACGAAGCTGCTGGTGAAGGCGGCAGTCAGCGCCTCGGCGGCCTTGCCCTGCTGCGCCATCGGGTAGCCGTCGAAGGTCGTGGCGACCGACCATGGCTCGCCGGGGATGTTGAACAGGATGGAGGTGATGGCCCCGCCGAACAGGGCGCCCCAGTAGATGCAGGAGAGCATGATGATCGCCGAGACCGGCGGCATGGCGAAGGTCAGCGGCAGCAGGATGGCGATGCCGTTCGCCCCGCCCAGCCCGGGCAGCACGCCGATCAGCACGCCGAGCGCGATGCCGACCAGCATCAGCAGCAGGTTGTACGGCTCCAGCACCACGGCGAAGCCCTGCATCAGCAGGCCGAATTGCTCCATGGATCAGTACCCCAGCCAGGTCTCGAGCGGCCCCTTCGGAAGCTGCACGAGGAACCAGATCTCGAAGACAAGGAAGCAGGTGACGGCGACGCCGAGCCCGGCCGCCACCGAGCGGGCCCAGCCGAAGCCGCCCAGCCGGTGCATGAACCAGGCAACCAGGACGGCCGAGGCGACATAGAGGCCGGTGAACGGAATGGCTGCGACGAAGAGCACGGTCGGCACCAGCACGGAGGCCACCAGCCGGAGCTGCCCCCAGCTGGCGAAGAGGCCGCTCTCGGCCCGGCTGCGCACGGCCTGCACCAGGGTGCCCGCGCTCGCCGCGACGAGGATCACGCCGATCCAGAAGGGGAAGGTGCCGGATCGCGGCCCGTCAACGCCCCACCCGGTACCGATGCGCAGGCTGTCGCCGATCGCCGCCGCGCCGGCCAGCGCGAAGGCCAGCGCCGTGCCGACCTCCACCGCACTCATGCGCAACCCGCGTTCTGCGCTCACGCGAGGAACCCCGCATCCTTCATCAGGGCATGGTGCCGGGCCTCTTCCTTGGTAAGCCAGGCACGGAAGGCGTCGCCCGTCATGGTCGTGGTGTTGAAGGCGCCCTGCTCCATCAGCTCTTGCCAGTCCGCCGTCTCGCGCACCTTCTCGAGCAGCCCCTCATAGAAGGCGACCTGCGCCGGCTGCACGCCGCCCGGCATGAAGATGCCGCGCAGCATGGTGTACTCGACGTCGAGCCCCGCCTCCTTCGCGGTCGGGATGTCGGACCAGGACATGGTCTCCGTCATCTTCTCCGTGCCGGCGAGGCGCCGGCTGTCGAAGACGCAGAGCGGGCGCAGCGCCCCGGCGCGCCAATGCGTCACCGCCTCGATCGGGTTGTTGACGGTGGCGTCGATATGCTTGCCCACCAGCTGCACCGCCACCTCGCCGCCGCCGCGATAGGGCACGTAGGTAAGCGGCGCGCCGCTCGCCTTGCTGATGGCGACACCGATGATCTGGTCCTCCTGCTTCGAGCCGGTGCCGCCGAGTTTCAGCCGCTCCTGCTTGGCGGCCGCGATGAACTCCGCGGCCGTCTTCCACGGCGAGTCGGCATTGACCCAGAGCACGAACTCGTCGAGCGCCAGCATGGCGACCGGCGTCAGATCCTGCCAGTTGAAGGGCACCCCCGTCGCCATCGGCGTGGTGAAGAGGTTGGAGAGGGTGATGACGATCATGTGCGGGTTGCCGCGCGCGCCCTTGGCTTCGAGGAAGCCCTCGGCGCCCGCGCCGCCCGCCTTGTTCACCACCACCATCGGCTGGCGCATCAGCTTGTGCTTGGAGACGATGCCCTGGATGACCCGCGCCATCTGGTCCGCCCCGCCGCCCGTCCCGGCCGGGACGATGAACTGCACCGGCCGCGTCGGCTCCCAGCCGCGCTGGGCGAGGGCGGGGGAGGAGAGGTGGGAGGCGAGGGCGGCGGCGCCGGCCCCCAGCAGCAGCGAACGGCGGGTGCATCCAGTCGGTGGCATTCTCGTTTCCCCGGCATAGCGTTGCGGTCGTGAAACCGCGTCGGTAGCCCCGGGTTGCGGCGGAAATTGAGGTAAATCAACGAAAAGCGTGTAAAGTGCCGCCGCCGCCCCACTTGCCCGACGCTCCGGCCTGATGCAGAGAAAGGCCGCAGACGCCGGAGGAACCGCCCCATGCCCGCCATCAGCACCCTTGCCGAACTCCTCGCGGCCGGGGCCGCCGATCGGCCCGCCATCCGCGCCCCGGAGCGTGCGCCGCTGACCTATGCCGGCCTCCGCGCCCTGGCCGGCCGGACCGTCGAGAGCCTGAACGGCATGGGCATCGGCCGTGACGACCGCGTGGCGATCGTCCTCCCCAACGGTCCGGAGATGGCCGCCGCCTTCGTCGCCATCGCCGGCGCCGCCACCACCGCGCCGCTGAACCCCGCCTACAAAGACGAGGAGTTCGAGTTCTACCTGACCGACCTCAAGGCCAAGGCCCTGGTCGTGCTGCAGGGGATGGAGACGCCCGCCCGGGCCGTGGCCGCCCGCCTCTCGGTCCCGGTGCTGGAGCTCGTCCCCGGCGAGGCCGCCGGCGAGTTCACCCTGGCCGGCGGCGCCGAGGCCGCGGCCGCCCGGCCCGGCCCGGCCGGGGCCGATGACGTCGCCCTCGTCCTGCACACCTCCGGCACCACCGCGCGGCCGAAGATCGTGCCGCTGACCCATGCCAACGTCACCGCCTCGGCCGGCAGCATCGCCCGCACGCTGGAGCTGACGCCGGCGGATGCCTGCCTCAACGTCATGCCGCTCTTCCACATCCACGGGCTGATCGCGGCGACGCTCTCCTCGCTCTCGGCCGGCGCCTCGGTGGTCTGCACGCCCGGCTTCAACGCGCTGAAATTCTTCGGTTGGCTCGATGCCGAGCGGCCGACCTGGTACACCGCGGTGCCGACCATGCACCAGGCGATCCTCCAGCGCGCGGAGCGCAACAGGGAGATCATCGCCCGGGCGCCGCTGCGCTTCCTCCGCTCCTCGTCCTCCTCCCTGCCGGCCCAGGCGATGAAGGAGCTGGCCGCCGTCTTCGATGCCCCGGTCATCGAGGCCTATGGCATGACCGAGGCCAGCCATCAGATGTGCAGCAATCCGCTGCCGCCGCGGGCTCAGAAGCCCGGGCTGGTCGGGCTGCCGGCGGGGCCGGAGGTCGCCATCATGGCGGATGACGGCACCATCCTGTCGCAGGGCGAGATCGGCGAGGTTGTTATCCGCGGCCCCAACGTCACCAAGGGCTACGAGGCCAATCCGGAGGCCAATGCCAAGGCCTTCACCAATGGCTGGTTCCGCACCGGCGACCAGGGCATGTTCGACGAGGACGGCTACCTGATGCTGACCGGCCGGCTGAAGGAGCTGATCAAGCGCGGCGGCGAGCAGGTCAGCCCGCTCGAGGTGGACGGCATCCTCTCCGAGCATCCGGCCGTCGCCCAGGCGCTCACCTTCTCCATCCCGCATCCCATGCTCGGCGAGGAGGTCGGCGCCGCCGTCGTCCTGCGCGAGGGGATGGAATGCAGCGAGCGCGAGCTGCGCGACTTCGCGGCGAAGCACCTCGCCGACTTTAAGGTGCCGCGCAAGGTCGTCTTCCTGCCCGAGATCCCGAAGGGCGCGACCGGCAAGCTGATGCGCATCGGCCTCGCCGAGAAGCTCGGCATCACCGCCTGACATCGCCGCCCGGGAGCACCGCATGAAGATCTGCATCTACGGCGCCGGCGCCATCGGCGGGCTGATGGCGGCACGGCTCGCCGCCCGCGGCGAGGCGGAGGTCACCGTCATCGCCCGCGGCCCGCACCTTGCCGCCATGCAGGCGAAGGGGCTCAGGCTGATCTCGGATGGGGCGGAGACCGTCACCCGCCCGCGCTGCGTCGCCTCCGCCGAGGAGGCCGGGCCGCAGGACTACGTCCTCATCACGCTGAAGGCCCATTCGCTGCCCGGTGTCGCGCGGCAAATGCAGCTGCTGCTCGGCCCCGACACCACCATCGTCTCCGCCGTCAACGGCATCCCCTGGTGGTACTTCTACAAGCTCGCCGGCCCCTATGAGGACCGCCGCGTCGCCAGCGTCGATCCCGGGGGCCAGCTCTGGGAGGCGCTGCACCCCTCGCGCGTCCTCGGCTGCATCATCTACCCGGCGGCCGACGTGCCGGAGCCGGGCGTCGTCAACCACACTTATGGCGATCGCTTCAGCCTCGGCGAACCGGATGGCAGCCGCTCCGAGCGCGCCAATGCCCTCGCCGCCGCGCTCGTCGCGGCCGGATTCAAGGCGCCGGTGCGGCCCAAGATCCGCGACGAGATCTGGGTGAAGCTCTGGGGCAACCTCGCCTTCAACCCGCTCTCGGCGCTGACCGGCGCGACGCTCGACGTCATCACCGGCGAGGGCGAGCTGCGTGCCGTCTGCCGCGCGATGATGCTGGAGGCGCAGGCCATCGCCGAGGCGCTCGGCACCCGCTTCGCCATCGACGTCGACAAGCGCATCGCCGGCGGCGCCGAGGTCGGCGCGCACAAGACCTCCATGCTGCAGGACCTGGAGCGCGGCCGGCCGATGGAGATCGACGCGCTGCTCGGCGTCATCGTCGAGCTCGCCGAGCTGGTCGACCGCCCGGCGCCGACCTGCCGCACCGTACTGGCCCTGCTGCGCACCCGCGCCCGGCTCGCCGGCTGCTACTGAGCCCAAGCTTGGGTTGCGGGAAGGTCATCCCGGCACCAATTGGCGTGTCAGGCTGGCCGGATCATAGTCCGGCCCGGAGATGACACGCATGCGACCGAGCCTCGCCGCCATCCTGCTCGTCCTGGCAGGATGCGGCACCACCCAGCCCTATGCCACCCTCCCGCGGGACGCCGTCATCGGCGCCGGCGACCCAACGCGCGCCGCGGTCATCGGCAGCGCCTATGCCTTCGCCAGCCGCCCGGAAGGCCCCGACGCCGCCCGCGCCGCGGCCGAGGTCGAGTACCTCGCCACGGAGTTGCCGTCCGGCCCGCGCTGGGTCGACTTCAACCCGACGGTCACGCTCGGCCTGCAGCAGGCGCGCAGCGAGCTGCGCGAGGCGCTCGGCATCGCCGCCGACGCGCCGCCCCAGGCGGTGGTCGACGCGCTCTTCGCTGCCTCCCGCGCCCTGCACCGGGGCGATGCCCAGGCCGCCTGCGCCGCGCTCGCGGCCCCCGTCTTCCCGCATGGCGGGGCGACCCTGCGGCGCCTCGCCCACCTGCCCGACCTGCCCCGCACCCGCACCGCCACGGCGCTCGCCGAGCGCGAGCTTTACCGGGTGGAGCAGGACAACCAGCTCTCCTCCGGCGGGGACGGAGCCAAGCTTTGACCATGCAACTGGGGGAATGCCCATGATGATCCGGACCGCCCTGCCGCTCGCCGCCCTGCTGGCCTTCGGGGCCTGCACCCTGCCGCCGCCGCCCGAGACCGCCAGCCTGCCCTCCGATGCCGTCATCGGCGCGGGCGATCCGCTGCGCACCGCCGTCGCCAACACCTCGGTCGCCTTCTCGAGCCCGGCCCTGCTCGCCGGCCGCCCGGCCCAGGCTGCCCGCGCCGTCGCGCAGATGGAGTGGCTGGCGGTCGAGATGCCGACCAACCCGCGCCTCACCAGCGTCTCGCCCAGCATCATCGGCCAGATGGCCGCCGCCCGGGCGGAGTGGCGCGCCGCCCTCGGCGTCGCCCCCGATGCCGAGGCGCAGCCGGTGATCGACGGCCTCTACGCCGCGGCCCGGGCGCTCAGCTCGCAGCAGGGCGACCCGGCGGTGGCGCTCTCCGGCCCCGTCTTTCCGCAAGGCGGCCAGGCGACGCTGACCCGGCTTGCCGCCCTGCCCAGCCTGCCGCTGACGAACTCGGCGGCCGTCACCGCGACGGATGCGCTCCGCCAGCGCGACTCCCAGTCGAGCCGCCGGCTTTGATGCGCCGGGCGGGCCTGTTGCTGCTCGTCGCCGCCGGCGGCTGCGCGGAGGTGCAGCAGCGCCCGCCCGCGCCGCCCATGGATCTCGCCGCCAACGCCGCGGACCCGGCGCGGACGGCGATCCAGGCGGCGGCCGAGGCCTTCGCCGACCGCGGCCGCGGCCTCTCCGGCCAGCCGGCGGCGGGGGCGATGGCGGCCGCCCAGCTCGAATACGCGACCCAGGCGCTGGAGCGCGACCCGCGCTTCACCCCGGTGCCCGAGGCCGTGCGGCGGCAAATGGAACTCGCCCGGACGGAGCTGCGCGACGCGCTCGGCGTGCAGGAGGCGGCGCCGCCCCGCCCGGTGATCGACGGCCTGCTCGCCGCCGCCCGTGCGCTGCGCGCCAGCGACCAGGCCGCCGCCGCCCGCGCCCTGCCGGCGCCGCTCTTCCGCCCCGGCGGCGCACGCTCCGTCGCCCGCCTCGGCGAGCTCGGCCCCCTGCCGCAAGCCTCCAACGCAACGGCGCTGCTCGCCCAGCAGATTGCCCAGCTCGATGCCGAAAGCGGCTGGACCGGCACCCGCCAGGCCGAGACCAGCGGGGTGAACATCACCACCTTCGGCCTCGGCGGCAGCGGCGTCGGCTACTGAATCCCAAGGGTTCCAAGGGCCTCCCGGCCCCTAGCCCTGCCTCCGCCCCCCGCCTATCCTCCCCCGAATTCCCGGGGGAGGAGTCCAGCCATGACCGCCACCATCGTCTCGCCTCGGCTGATGCGCATCGGCGGCGGCAGCGTCGCGCAGGCCGCCGAGGTGCTCGGCCTCTTCGGCCTTTCCCGCCCGCTGGTCGTGACCGATCCCTGGATGGTCTCCTCCGGCACCGTCGAGCGGGCGCTGCTGGCCGCGCTCCGCGCCGCGGGCCTCCGGCCCGAGGTCTTCAGCGATACCGTCCCCGACCCGACCGACACCGTCATCGAGGCCGGCGCCGCCCTGCTGCGCGGCGGCGATTTCGATTGCCTGATCGGCTTCGGCGGCGGCAGCCCGATGGATACCGCGAAGGCCATGGCCATCCTGGCCGCCGCCCCCGCCGGCGCGAAGATGCGCGACTTCAAGGTCCCCGCCCAGGCCGATCGCGGCCTCGTCCCCGTCGTCTGCATCCCGACCACCGCCGGCACCGGCTCCGAGGCGACGCGCTTCACCGTCATCACCGACACCGAGACGGACGAGAAGATGCTGATCGCCGGCCTCGGCGCCCTGCCGCTTGCCGCCATCGTCGATTACGAGCTGACCTTCAGCGTCCCGCCCCGCACCACCGCCGATACCGGCATCGACAGCCTGACCCATGCGCTGGAGGCCTATGTCTCGAAGCGGGCCAACCCGCATGCCGACAGCCTGGCGCTCTCGGCCATGCAGCTCATCGGCCGGCACCTCCGCCCCGCCTATCACCAGCCGAAGAATGCCGCGGCGCGGGAGGCGATGATGCTCGGGGCCATGCAGGCCGGCCTTGCCTTCTCCAACTCCTCGGTCGCGCTCGTCCATGGCATGAGCCGCCCGATCGGCGCCCATTTCCACGTCCCGCATGGCCTCTCCAACGCCATGCTGCTGCCGGCCGTGACCGAGTTCGGCCTGAACGACGCCCTGCCGCGCTATGCCGAGGCGGCGCGGGCCATGGGCGTCGCCACGCGCGAGGACAGCGACGATGCGGCCGCCTCCAAGCTGCTGGAGGAGCTGCGGGCCCTGAACCAGGAACTCGGCGTGCCGACGCCGAAGGCGCACGGCATCGGCGGCAACCGCTGGGAGGGGCTGCTGCCGCTGATGGCGAAGCAGGCCCTTGCCTCCGGCAGCCCCGCCAACAACCCGCGGGTGCCGACCGAGGCGGAGATCATCGACCTCTACCGCCGCGTCTACGAGTGAGGGGCGAAGCCCGCCTGGACCGTGAGCGGGGGCCGCCCTACCCGCAGGCCCCGCCGCACCACCGCCCATGCCAGCGCGCCAGCGCCGCCGCCGGTAGCGGCCGGCCGACCATGTAGCCCTGGGCGTGGTGCACGCCGAGGCTGCGGACCATCTGCCAGAGGCGCTGGTCCGAGACTCCTTCGGCCACCACCTGCTTCCCCGACGCCTCAGCCAGCCGCACCATGCGCCGCACCTCGCGCCGGGCATGGGCATCGGCCGGCAGGCGCTCCACCAGCGAGCGGTCCAGCTTGAACGCACCGAAGGGCAGGCCGAACAGCCAGCTCCGGTCGTCATGCAGGATGATGTCGTCGAGCAGCACCCGGTGCCCGGCACGGCGCAGCCGCAGCAGCGCCCGGCGCAGGTCGGAGCGGTCCCGCACCTCCGTCGTCTCGGTCAGCTCCAGCGCCACCTGGCGCGGATGCAGCCCGCTGGCCCGCAGCGCCAGGTGCAGCCAGGCGGGCAGATCCGGCAGCAGCAGCTGCCCGAGAGGCAGGTTGACCGAGACCGTCAGCCGCAGCCTTTGCCAGAGCGGCGCCAGCTCCGCCGCCGCCCTGGTCGCTACCAGCATGGAAAGGGCGCGCACCAGCCCGCTGCTTTCGGCGAGGGGGACGAACCGGTCGGGCGGAACCGGCGTCGGCAGCCTGTGCCAGCGCGCCAGCGCCTCGACCATCACCGGCCGCCGGTCGGCCAGGCGCACCACCGGCTGGTAATGCACGGAGATCTCGCCGTTCCTGAGGCCGGCCGCAAGCGCCGCCGCATCCCCGTGCAATCCGAGCAAGGGTACAACCGGAGGATAGGCGGCCAGCGAAAGATCCGCTGGCCCGGCGGCGCTTATCATCGCCCGGAGGACTTTCCAAAATGAGACGATATCACGATAGAGAACGGTTGAAGTTCCTTCCATGAACGAATTTGAGATTACTAGCAAATAAACGCGACATTCATCAGTTTTTCGATGGGCTGGCCGTGCCGCCGGCTGGTCACCCGGCACCTGAACATCCGGCCGACCACCACCTTGCGCAAAGGTGAGGGGCCGCGATCGCAGGCCTGTAACAGGGCGGGACCTAAGGAGGGCGCGTATACGATCCGGAGGACGCAGCCTTGGCCCTGAACATCATCCTGACCAATGACGACGGCTACACCTCGCCCGGCCTGCAGACGCTCTACCGCGCTCTCGTCGCGCATGGCGACGACGTCCACATCGTGGCCCCTGCCGCCAACCAGAGCGCACAGGGCAGCTCGCTCGGGGGCCTCGCCAGCCTCGAGCAGCCGGTGACCTACCGTGAGGTGACGCCCAGCAACTACGCCGTCGAGGGCCGCCCGGTCGCCGCCTCCCTGGTCGCACTCGACGTGCTCGATCTCTTCGACGGCGAGAAGCCCGACCTCGTCATCTCCGGCAGCAACCGCGGCGACAACAGCGGCCAGAGCAACAACATCTCCGGCACGGTCAACGCCGCCGTGGCCGCGCTGCATGAGGGCGTCCCGGCCATCGCGCTCTCCGCCGGCCCCGAGGGGGGCAGCTACGACGCCGCCTACCAGAATGCCGCGAACTTCCTGGTGAACCTGCTCGATCGGCTCGAGGCCGGCCAGGCCGAGGGCACGCCGCTGCTGCCGGGCGGCGAGGGTCTCTCCATCGAAATCCCCGGCAAGGCGGACCTCTCCGGCCTCGCCGTTACCCGCATTGACCAGGAGTCGAGCGCCAGCTACCCGATCCGGCAGCTCGACAGCAGCCTCTTCAACTCGGCCTTCACGCCGAACACCGACCCCTCCGGCAACCCGCTCTCCGAGGGCGCCCAGTTCCTGGCCGGCAACCTCACCGTCTCGCCGATCGACGGCGACTGGTCGGCGCCGGACGCCATCCGCCTCGACCTCGCGCAGCGCCTCGACAGCCGCCTCGGCGACGGCACCGTGCCGGAGGAGAGGGCCCTCCACATCATGCTGGTCGACGAGGCCGGCGCCGATGCCCCCGGGCTCCAGGCCCTGCGCGACACGCTGCTCGCCGAGGGGCACGAGGTTACCGTCGTCGCCCCCGCCAACGATCAGGCCGGCACCGGCACCGCGCTCACCCTCTCCGACTTCGCGGTGACCGAGACGGCGCAGGGCTACACCGTCGCCGCCACGCCGACGACGACCGTCTATGCCGCCCTCGACACGCTGCTCACCGGCAGCGAGAGGCCCGACCTGGTCATCTCCGGCATCGATGCCGGGCCCAGCCTCGGCCTGCAGGCGACCGGCTCCGCGACGCTCGCCGCCGCCGTCGCCAGCGTCTTCAATTACAGCGTCCCGGCCATCGCCGTCTCCGCGGCGGAGGACGGGGGCGGCCAAGTGCCGGATTCGCTCTACCAGACCGGCGCGGCCTTCATCGCCGAGCTGGTGGCGGAGCTCCAGGCGACGGCGGGGAAGGGCGGCCTGCTGCCCGATGGCGTCGGCCTCAACGTGAACCTGCCGCTCGGTGCCGAGGCCTCGGACATCGCCTTCACCCGGTTCGACGCCTCGACCGATGCCGAGCTGAAGGCAGTGGCCGATGGCAGCGGCGCCGCCCGGCTGGTCTATGACGGCCGGGTCTCGACCGCCGATCCGGCGGGAGAGGGGAATGCCTTCCAGGCCGGGGCGATCACCATCACCCCCTTCGACGCCAATTACGGCAGCGACGACCTCGCCAGCTACGACAGGATCGCGGAGCTGCTCGATGCCGAATTCGGCGTGCCCGGCAGCCCCGCGCCGATCGAGCCGCCGACGGAGATCGACTGGAACGCCCTCGCGGCGCGGGTGACCGCGAATTTCGAGGCGACGGGGCAGTGGTTCCTGTGAGGGCCATCGGGAGGGGCCTGGCCCCTCCCGCACTCCTCCAACCAGGGGCCGAGGGGCCCCTGGAACCCTTGGGTCAGACGCCGGCAGGGGCCTGCTTCGGCGCCACGGCCGGCGCCTCGGTGCCGCGGCGGAGGCGGTCCTTCCCCGTGTAGAGCACGATCGGCGCCGCGATGAAGATCGACGAGGACGTGCCGACCACGATCCCGAAGATCATCATCATGGCGAAGCCCGCCAGCGCGTCGCCGCCGAACAGCGCCAGCGGCACCGCCGAGAGCAGCAGCGTCACCGAGGTGCCAAGAGTGCGGTTCAGCGTCTCGTTGATCGAGAGATCGACGAGCTCGCGCAGCGGCATCTGCTTGTACTTCCGCAGGTTCTCCCGCATGCGGTCGAACACCACGACCTTGTCGTTGGCGTTGAAGCCGATGATCGTCAGGATCGCGGCGACCGTCGTCAGGTTGAACTCAATGCCCGTGACAACCATGAAGCCGACGACCTTGGTGGTGTCGAGCATCAGCGTCGCGATGGCCGCGATGGCGAACTGCCATTCGAAGCGGAACCAGATGTAGATCAGCATCGCCAGGAAGGAGAGGCCGAGCGCGATCATCCCGCCGAGAAAGAGCTCGTCGGAGACGCGGTTGCCGACCGCCTCGACGCGGAGGATACGCGCGCCCGGCGCCACCCGCTCCACGCCGTCGCGCACCTTGTTGACGGCCACCTGGGTGCCGTTCTCGTCGCCCTGCACCGGCAGACGCAGGAGGACCGTCTCTGCATCGCCGAATTGCTGCAGGCCTACATCGCCGAGGTCGAGGCCGGAGACCCGCGCCCGGAGCGCCGCCAGGTCGGCCGGGCCCGGCGTCCGCACCTCCATGACGATGCCGCCCTTGAAGTCGATGCCCTTTTCGAGCCCGGGATAGAAGGCGCCGATGACGGAGGCCGTGGACAGGATGGCCGAGACCGCGAGCCCCGCCCGTGCGCCGCGCATGAAGCGTATCCGCGTCCCGTCGGGGACGAGGCGGAAGAGCGGCCGCGCCAGCCGCCCCCACAGCCCTTCCCCGTCCTCCAGCACCGGCAGCGCCTTCGGCCGCGTCCGGCGGTACCAGATCGAGACCATCAGCCGCACCAGCGTCGTCGCCGTCCACATCTGCACGATGGTGCCGATGGCGACCGTGACCGCGAAGCCCTTCACCGGCCCGCTGCCGAAGCCGTAGAGGCAGGCCATGGCGATGAGGTTCGTCAGGTTGCTGTCCATGATGGTGCCGGAGGCCTTGGTGAAGCCCGCCTCCAGCGCCGAGAGCGGCGGCCGCCCGTTCTTGACCTCCTCGCGGATGCGCTCGTTGATCAGGATGTTCGCATCCAGCGCCGTGCCGAGCGTGAGCACGATGCCGGCGATGCCCGGCAGCGTCAGCGTGGCCTCGAGGACCGAGAGCGCCGCGAGCAGGAAGACGATATTGACTAGCAGCGCCAGGTCGGCCAGCCAGCCGAACTGCCCGTAGGCGAAGCCCATGTAGAGGAAGACGAAGAGCGCCCCGGCCGCCAGCGCGAGGATGCCGGCGCGGATCGCATCCGCCCCGAGCTCCGGCCCGACCGTCCGCTCCTCCACCACGGTCAGCGGCGCCGGCAGCGCGCCGGCCCGCAGCAGCACGGCCAGCTCATTGGCGCCCGCCGCGCTGAAATTGCCGCTGATCTGCCCGCGCCCGCCAGTGATCGCCTCGCGGATGTTGGGGGCCGTGATCACCTTGTTGTCGAGCACGATGGCGAAGGGCCGCCCCACATTCGCCCGCGTCACGTCGGCGAAGCGCCGCGTGCCGGTGGAGTCGAAGGTGAAGTTGACCACCCACTCGCCCGTCCGGTTGTCCTGCCCGGCCCGCGCGTCGGTGAGGTTGGCGCCGTCCACCTCGACGCGCCGCCGCACGGCGTAGCGCTGCGCCGGCTGCCCGGGGCGGGCCTCGCCGTCGAGGAACTGCACGCCGGGCGGCGGGGTCGGCGAGGCGGGGTTGGCGGTCTCGTCCAGCAGGTGGAAGGTCATCCGAGCCGTCTGCCCGAGCAGCTGCTTGATCCGGTTCGGGTCCTCGACGCCGGGCAGCTGCACCAGGATGCGGGCCTGCCCCTGCCGGGCGATCAGCGCCTCGGAGACGCCCGTCTCGTCGATCCGCCGCCGCACGATCTCGATCGACTGCTCGACGGCGCCGGTCGCCTTGGCCCTGAGCCCCGCCTCGCTCAGCGTCGCCGTCACCGTCCCGTCCGGCGCCGAGGCCACGTCGATGTCCGGCACCGCGTTGCCGAGGCTGGTCGGGATCTGGTTCGCCTGCTCCCGCAGCACGGCCATCGCCGCCTGCGCCTGGCCGGGATCGCGCACCCGGAGGCTGACGCGCCGCTGCGCCGGCTCCGCGGCGAGGTTCACGTAGCCGATATTTGCCGCGCGCAGCCGGCCCCGCGCGGCATCCGCCAGGCTCTCCAGCCGCTCCTTCACCACCGCATCCATGTCGACCTCGAGCAGCAGGTAGGAGCCGCCGCGCAGGTCGAGGCCGAGCGAGAATTGCCGAGCCCAGGAGGGGAGCGAAGCCTTGGGGAAGAGGTTGGGGGTGCAGAGCAGCACCCCGAGCAGGCAGACCGCCAGGATGGACAGGGTCTTCCAGCGGGCGAAGAACATCATGATCGGGTGCTACTCATCGGAATTGGCGGAACCCCGGCGCCGGGCGCCATCCCGGCCGGTGGTCCGGGCCGGAATGTGACGATGCCCGGCCACCGATGCAACCCTGACCTTCCACGGGTGTTCGGTGCGATACCCAGGGGCGGAACATACGCCCCCCGATCCGATGCGGAAGGCGCCATGACCAGGTCCTGACCACCGAAGAGCCCCTCTGCCGGCGTTGCGCCCGCCGCCGGCCGCGCCACCTGCCACGTCGATCGCGCAACCTCACCGCCCGCTGAAAGGCCGACGCCCGAGCCATGTCCGAGACCTCAGGCAGCACCCCGACCGAGCTGGCCGCCGAGGAGGCGCGGATCGGTGCGGAACTGCTGGGCCTCGACAAGAGCACCGACCCCTTCGTCTCCGCCGTACGCGCCACGCGCATGCCGATGATCATCACCAACCCGCGCCTGCCCGATAACCCCGTCGTCTTCGCCAACCAGGCCTTCATCCGCCTGACCGGCTACCGGCGGGAGGAGATCCTCGGCCGCAACTGCCGCTTCCTCCAGGGCCCGGAGAGCGACCCGGCCGCGATCCGCCGCATCCATGACGCGATCGAGGCCCGCGAGCCGATCGAGATCGACATCCGCAACCACCGCAAGGACGGCTCCGCCTTCTGGAACCGCCTGCTGGTCGCCCCGGTCCGCGACGCCGCCGGCGACCTCGCCTATTTCTTCGCCAGCCAGCTCGACGTCACGCCGGAGCGGGAGCGCATGGCCGGCCTCGAGAGCCACAACGCCGCCCTGCTGGCGGAGCTGAACGAGCGCCTCCGTTCGCTCGAGGAGAGTGAGGCCCGCCTTCGCTTCGCCACCGAGGCCGGGCGGCTCGGCATCTGGGAGCTCGATGTCCAGAGCGGCGCGCTCACCGCCTCGCTCATCTGCCGGGCCGATTTCGGCCTCGCGCCCGACGCGCCCTTCACCTATGAGGCGCTGCGCGCCGCCATCCATGCCGGCGACCGGCCCCGCCTCGAGGCGGCCATCGCCGAAGGCCTCGGCACCGGCCAGGAATTCGTCCTCGAATGCCGCGTTGGCCGCCCGGACGGCCGCCCCGGCTGGATCGAGCTGCGGGCCCGCTTCCTCCGCGATGCCGGGGGCCGCCCGCTCCGCATGGCCGGCACCTCCCGCGACATCACCGCCCGCAAGCGGGAGGAGGCGCAGGACCGCGCCCTGCTCGAGCTCGACGACCGCTTCCGCAGCCTCGACAACCCGGGCGAGCTCGCCTTCGCCGCCGCCGAGATCCTTGGCCGCAGCCTCGGCGTCAGCCGCGCCGGCTACGGGCTGATCGACCCGGCGGCCGAGACCATCGCCATCCAGCGCGACTGGACCGCGCCCGGCATCGGAAGCTTCGCCGGGGTGATGCGTTTCCGCGACTACGGCTCCTATATCGAGGAGCTGAAGCGTGGCGAGACCGTGGTCTTCGCCGATGCCGCCGAGGACCCGCGCACGGCCGACAAGGCCGAGGCGCTGCGCGCCCGGCAGGCGACGGCCATCATCAACCTCCCCATCACCGAGCGGGACGGGCTGGTCGCGCTGCTCTACCTCACCAACGCCACCCCGCGGCCCTGGCAGCCGGAGGAGCTCGCCTTCGTCCGCGAGGTGGCGCAGCGCACCCGCCTCGCCGTCGCGCGCCGTCAGGCGGAGCAGGACCTGAAGGCGCTGGCCGAATCCCTCGAATCCCAGGTCAACGCCCGCACCGCCGCGCTGATGGAGGCCGAGGCCGCGCTCCGCCAGTCGCAGAAGATGGAGGCGGTCGGCCAGCTCACCGGCGGGCTCGCGCATGACTTCAACAACCTGCTCGCCGGCATCGCCGGCAGCCTTGAGCTGCTGAAGACCCGCATCGCCCAAGGCCGCCTCCAGGACGTCCCGCGCTACCTGACCGCCGCCCGCGGCGCCACCGACCGCGCCGCGGCGCTGACCCACCGGCTGCTCGCCTTCTCCCGCCGCCAGACGCTTGAGCCGAAGCCGACCAACGCCAACCGCCTCGTCGCCGGGCTGGAGGAGCTGGTGCGCCGCACCGTCGGCCCCGCGATCGCGGTCGAGGTGGTCGGCGCCGCCGGGCTCTGGACCGTCATGGTGGACCAGAGCCAGCTCGAGAACGCCGTCCTCAACCTCTGCATCAATGCCCGCGACGCCATGCCCGATGGCGGCCGCATCACCATCGAGACGGCGAACCGCTGGCTGGACGAGCGGGCGGGGGCCAGCCGCGACCTGCCGCCCGGCCAGTATGTGGCGCTCAGCGTCAGCGATACCGGCAGCGGCATGCCGCCCGACGTCATCGCCAAGGCCTTCGACCCCTTCTTCACGACCAAGCCGCTCGGCCAGGGCACCGGCCTCGGCCTGTCGATGATCTACGGCTTCGCGCGGCAATCCGGCGGGCAGGCGCGGATCTACTCCGAGGTGGGGCAGGGGAGTCTCGTCACCCTCTACCTCCCCCGCCATCTCGGCCCCTCGGAGGAGGCCGAGCCGGTCGCCGACGCTGGCGCCCCGCCGCGGGCCGAGCATGGCGAGACCGTCCTCATCGTCGATGACGAGCCGACCGTGCGCATGCTCGTCGCCGACGTCCTCGGCGAGCTCGGCTACACCGCCATCGAGGCCGAGGACGGCGCGGCCGGCCTCCGCATCCTCCGCTCCGCCGCCCGCATCGACCTGCTCGTCACCGATGTCGGCCTGCCGGGCGGGATGAACGGCCGCCAGCTCGCCGATGCCGGCCGGGCGCTGCGCGGCGACCTCAAGGTGCTCTTCATCACCGGCTATGCCGAGAATGCCGCCATCGGCCATGGCCATCTGGAGCCGGGGATGCATGTGCTGACCAAGCCCTTCGCCATGGAGACGCTGGCCAGCCGCATCCGCGAGATGATCGGCGCGCGGTGACCTGCTACAAGCCGCGCTCCCTGGCCTCGGTGATCAGACCATGCCCCTCCGCATCGGCGTCCTCGGCGCCGGCCATTTCGGCCGCTTCCACGCGCTGAAGCTCGCCGGCCGCGGGTTGCTCGGCGGCCTCTTCGACGCCGATCCCGCCCGCGCCGCGGAGGTCGCGGCCGAGACCGGCGCGCCGGCCCTAGGCCCCGCGGCGCTGCTCGCCGCCTGCGACGCCGTCGTCATCGCCGTGCCGACCGCGCATCACCACGCGCTGGCGATGCAGGCCATCGCCGCCGGCCGGCACCTCCTCGTCGAGAAGCCGCTCGCCGCCACGCTGGAGCAGGGGCGGGAGATCCTCGCCGCCGCCCGCGCCGCCGGCCTGGTGCTGCAGGTCGGGCATATCGAGCGCTACTCGGCCGCCATCCGGACGCTGCGCGCCAGCGGCGCCGAGGCCGGCGCGCTGAGCTTCGAGGCGACGCGCGTGGCGCCCTTCCGCCCGCGCAGCCTCGACGTCTCGGTGGTGCTGGACCTGATGATCCATGACCTCGACTTGGTGCTGAGCCTCGCCGGCTCGCCCCTGGCCGAGGTCCGGGCGACCGGCCGCCGCATCATGTCGGACCACCCGGATTTCGCCGTCGCCCATCTCCGCTTCGAGGGCGGGGCGCGGGCCACCGTCACCGCCAGCCGGGTCAGCGTTGGGATGGAGCGGCGGCTCCGCATCCTTGGCGGACAGGGCGAGACCCGCATCGACTTCCTCGCCCGGAGCCTGGAGCGCCTGCATCCCGGCGGCACGGAGCGAGTCGGGACCATGCCCGGCTGGGGCATCACCCGCGCCACCTGGACCGAGCATGACAGCCTGGAGGCCGAGCAGGCGGCCTTCCTCGCCAGCATCGAGGCCGGTGCCCCGGTGGAGGCGAGCGGCGAGGTCGGCCTCGCCGCGCTCGATGCCGCGCTCCGCGTCGAAGCCGCCATCGCCGGCCGCCAGGCTGCCTAAAGCGGTCCGGGTTCGCCCTGGCCCTCGGCCGGCCGGCGCGCCACATAGCCGGTGCGCAGGCCGGGGAGGAAGCCGCAGCCCTCGTAGAAGTGGTGCACGGCCGGGTCCGCCCGGCCGCTCTGCATCAGCACCTGGTGGCACCCCATCGCCCAGGCCTCGGCCAGGGCCGCCCGCACCACCGCCCCGCCATGCCCCCGCCCGCGCCAGGCGGGATGGGTGACGACATTCTCGAGGAAGCCATGCCCCCGGCCCCCACGCAGCAGGTTGGGGGCGGTCACCAGCATGCAGCTGGCCACGACCTGCCCCTCGACCTCGGAGACGAGCAGCGCGAGCCCCGGCCAGCCGAGCATCTCCCGCCAGACCGCCGCCGCCCGCGCGCCCTCCGCCGCGGCGCTCACCTCCGAGGCGCGGTAGAGGGCGAGCAGCCCGGCGAGGTCATCCGCCCGGGCCCGCCGCGCCGCCGCCATTGCCCGCCTCTCCGCCCTCGTCCCGACGCGCGCCGAGCATCGCCAGCACCGCCGTGGCCGCCGCCTCGCTCGGCACCCCTTCCGGCGGCCTGAGCCGCCCGAGCGCCTCGGCGAAACCCGCCCGCTGCGCCGCCACCGCCGCCGGCTCCCGCAGCAGCTGCGTCAGCCCCCTGGCCAGCAGCGGCGGGGTGCAGCGCTCCTGGATGAATTCCGGCACCACCTCCCGCTCCACCAGCAGGTTCACCAGCGAGGCGTGCGGCACCTTGATGAGCCGCCGCGCGATCGCGGCCGTCAGCGGATTGACCCGGTAGCCCACGACATGCGGCATGCCGGCGACCGCCGCCTCGAGGCTCGAGGTGCCCGACTTGATCAGCCCTGCCTCGGCCGCGGCGAAGGCGTCGTATTTCTCCGCGGCCCGGCGGACCAGCACCGGCCGCGCCGCCCATCCCGCGCAGCCCTCGCGCACCGCCTCCTCGACCGGCCCGGCCAGCGCCACCACCGGCCGCAGCCCGGGCACCGCCTCCCCCGCCAGGCGCAGCGCCTCGCCGAAGATGCCGAGCAACCGCCGCACCTCGGAGCGCCGGCTGCCCGGCATCACCACCACCACCCGCTCCCCGGCGGCGATGCCATGCGCCGCCCGGAAGCCTGCCGGATCGCCCCGGTCGGCGCCGCTCTCCAGCACCGGATGCCCGACGAAGCTGACCGGGATGCCCGCCGCCTCGAAGAAGGGGGGCTCGAAGGGGAGAAGGGCCAGGATGCGGTCCACCGTCTCGGCGATGCGCCGCACCCGGCCCGGCCGCCAGGCCCAGACCTGCGGCGCGACGTAGTGCAGCACCGGCACGCCCTGCGCCTTCACCCGGCTGCCGAGGCGGAGGGTGAAGCTCGGCGCGTCGATGGAGAGGAAGAGGGCCGGGCGCCGCGCCAGCACATCCGCCTCCGCCTCGGCCATGCGCCGGGCGAGGCGGCGGAGGTTGGGCAGCACCTCGAGCAGCCCCATGAGCGAGAGCTCGCCCATGGGGAAGAGGCTCCGGACGCCCGCCTCCGCCATCCGCTCGCCGCCGATGCCGGCGAATTGGAGGTCGGGCCGCCGCCGCCGCAGGGCCGCGATCAACCGTGCCCCGAGGATGTCGCCCGAGGCCTCGCCGGCCGCCACGTAGATCAGCGTCATGCGAAGACCGCGAGCGCCGGAGCCTCGACCGGCCCCTTCGGCCAGTCCCGGTGGTTCAGCACCGCCCCCTCCCGCCGCACCCGCTCGATCCTGCCGGGGTCGAGGCTGCTGAACACCCATCCCGGCGCATCCATCGCGCCCGCCGCCATCACCCCATCCTCCGGAAAGCCGCGGTCGACCGGCCCATGGACGGAGGCCGCACCATGGTTGACGTCGAGCGCGGCCGACCAGGGCGCCAGCCCCACGGTCGGCGCGACCGCGACGAAGCACTGGTTCTCCAGCGCCCGCGCCTGGGCGGAGAGGCGCACCCGGTTGAAGCCATGGACGCTGTCGGTGCAGGCCGGGACCAGCACCAGCCAGGCCCCTGCCTCCACCTGCGCCCGCACATGCTTCGGGAACTCGGCATCATAGCAGACGGAGAGGCCGACCAGCCCCCAGGGCGTCGGGAAGACCGAGGGCCCCGCCCCGGCCGAGACGCCCCAGCTCTCCGCCTCGAAGCGCGTCATCACCCGCTTGTCCTGGAAGGCGAGGCGCCCGTCCGGCGCGATCAGCGGCGCCCGGTTCACCACCCGCCCGCCGACCTCCATCGGCAGGCTGCCCGGCACCAGCCAGACGCCGTGCCGGCGCGCCACGCCGCGCATCGCCTCCACCACCGCAGGCGCCAGCGCGACCATGGCGCGGAGCTCCTCGGCCGCATCCGCGAGCCCGCCGACGATCTCCATCGGCGCGTATTCCGGCATCAGCAGCAGCTCGGCCTGCCCCGCCGCCTCGGCGACGAAGCGGTCGAGCCGCGCCGCATAGCCATCGATCCCCGCCGGCCGCCCCACGGGCCAGGCGAAGGCGCCGAGCCGGAGCGCCGTCACAGCGGGTCCTTCATCCAAAAGCCGAGCGCATGCGGCGTCTCCGCCGCATCGCCATGCTCCCGCCAATGGAAAACGCAGGACAGGTCGAGCCGGGGCGCATAGCCGCGCCGGCGCCAGAACCCGTCGAGCGGGACGTAGTCGGGCGGCCGCCGCGGGTCGCGGGCATTGCGCACCACGGCGCAGAAGGCGGCCGCGCCGAGGCCGAGCCGCCGCGCCTCCGCCTCGCGGCGCTCGAAGAAGCCAACGCCGATCCCCTGGCCGCGCCAGGCCGGGAGCAGCACGCTCTCGCCGAAATAGCAGACCCGCCCCGGGTCGAGCCCGCGCCGGCGGAAGGCCGCCTGCACCGGCGCATGCGCCTCCGCCATGGGCTGGCAGGTCGCCATGCCGACCGGCTCCGCCCCGTCCCAGGCGACGATGATGGCGGCATCCCGGCCGGCGAGGAGCGTCTCCAGATATTCCTGCTCCTGCCTGGAGTCGCCGTCATAGAGGTAGGGCCATTCGGCGAAGACCGCGATGCGCAGCCGCGCCAGCGCCGGCAGCGCCGCCTGCCGCGCCTCGTCGGCCAGGGTCTCGAGCCGCACCGCGCTCATCCGCTGATCTCGCGCTGCTGCCGGGCGCTCTCGGCGAAGGCGCGGAGCCCGTTCTCCACCACCGCCCGGTCGAGGTCGCGGAGGATGAAGACGAGGCGCGAGCGCCGGTCCTCGCCCTCGGGCCAGCGCTCCAGCATCGCCGGCGGGTGGAACAGGCCCTGCACGCCGTGGATGGCGATGGGGCGCGCCTCGCCCTCGATGTGCAGGATGCCCTTGATGCGCAGCACGCTCTCGCCCCGCGTCATGGTCAGCACCTCGAGCCAGGTGGCGAGCCCGTCCCAGGGCAAGGGCTCGTCGAAGGTGAGGCAGAAGCTGTGGATGCGCGCATCGTGCCGGCTGACGTCATGGTGATGGTGGTGGTGGTGATGCCCAGCGAAGGCCTCGGCATCCAGCCAGCGCCGCACGTCCGGGTGCTTGCCCGCCGCGTCGTAGAGGCCGCAGTCGAGGAGGGCGGCCGCCGGCGCATCGGCCCGCAGCAGCGGCGCGCCGGGGTTGAGGGCGCGCAGCCGCGCCTCCAGCGCCGCCACCGCCGCCGGCGCGGCGAGGTCGGTCTTGCTGAGCACCAGCCGGTCGGCGACGGCGGCCTGCTTCACCGCCTCCGCCTGCGCATCGAGCGTCGCCATGCCGGCGACCGCATCGACCAGCGTGACGACGCCATCGAGCCGGAAGCGGGCGAGCAGCAGCGGCTCGGCCATCAGCGTCTGCAGGATGGGCGCCGGGTCGGCGAGGCCGGTGGTCTCGATCACCACCCGCCGCACCGCCTGGCCGCCCTCGACCCGCCCAGCGAGGTCGCGCAGCGCCCGCACCAGGTCGCCGCGCACGGTGCAGCAGAGGCAGCCGGCATTGAGCAGCACCGCATCGCCGTCGAGCCGCTCGACCAGCAGGTGGTCGAGGCCGATCTCGCCGAACTCGTTGACCAGCACGGCGGTCTCGGCGAGCGCCGGGTCGCGGAGCAGGCGGTTGAGCAGCGTCGTCTTGCCGGCGCCGAGGAAGCCGGTGAGGAGCGTGACCGGGATAGGCTGTCGGCGCGCCCGATTCACGGCCTCGCTGGCGCTCTGCCGATCGGACGCGCTCATGCGCCGTACAGCGCCTCGGGCGCGACCTCGGGCCGAGTCAGCTCCGCCAGCACGCCGTCGCGCGGTGCGAGGTAAAAGCAGCTCCGCCGCCCGGTGTGGCAGGCGACGCCGGTCTGGTCGACCAGCAGCAGCAGCGCATCGCCGTCGCAGTCGAGGCGGATATCGACCAGTCGCTGCACCTGGCCGGAAGTCTCGCCCTTCCGCCAGAGCGCGTTGCGCGAGCGGGAGAAGTAGCAGGCCCGGCCCGTCGCCAGCGTCTCCTCGACGGCCGCGCGGTTCATCCAGGCGAGCATCAGCACCTCGCCGGTGTCGTGCTGCTGGGCGATGGCGGGGACGAGGCCGCGCAGGTCGAAGCGGATGGACTCCAGCAAGGGGAGGCCGGCTTCCGGCTCGGGGCTCTTCGGGGGGCTGCTCATGCCCCTATATAAGGGCAGGATGCCCGGATGGAGGAGCCCATGCCCGACGCCCCCATGCCTGACACCCTGCAGGCGAGCCTCGACCGTGCCGCCTCCGTCTGCGCCCGGCGCGGGGCGCAGCTGACCGAGCTGCGCCGGCAGGTGCTGCGCCTGGTGCTGGAGAGCGGCCAGCCGGTCGGCGCCTATGCGCTGCTCGACCGGCTGCGGGCGAGCCGCGCCGGCGCCGCCCCGCCGACCGTCTACCGGGCCCTCGACTTCCTCGTGGAGCAGGGGCTGATCCACAAGGTGGAGCGGCTCGGCGCCTTCGTCGGCTGCGCCGAGGTGGAGGAGCATCCGGCGGATTGCGATTGCGGCACGGCGCATGACCATCCGCACCAGTTCCTGATCTGCGCCCGCTGCGGCGGCACGACCGAGATCAGCGACCCGGGCGTGGCGCTCGCCCTCAGCCGCGCCGCGGCCGCCGCCGGCTTCGCCCTGGCGCGCAGCACGGTAGAGGCGGAGGGGATCTGCGCCACCTGCCGGGACGCGGCCCGTTGATGCGGCGGCGCCTGCTGCTCGCCCTGCTGTCGCCCGGCGCGGCCCTTGCCCAGGCGGCGCCCCGGCCCGGCCCGGAGGCGCGCAAGGCGGAGCTCGACCGGGCCTTCGAGGCGCTGCGGACGGCGCCCGACGAGGCGGGGGCGGCGCTGGTCGAGGCGCGGATTCGGGCGCTCTGGTCCCAGGTCGCCAGCCCCTCGGTCGTGCTGCTGCTGCGCCGCGGCGCCCGCAACCTCGAGGCCAGGCTGCCGAATGAGGCGCTCGAGGATTGCGATGCCGCCATCACGCTCGCGCCCGATTTCGCCGAGGCCTGGTTCCTCCGCGCCCAGGCCTATCTCGCGGCCGGCGACGGCGCCGCGGCGGCGCGCGACCTGCAGGAGGTGCTGCGGCTGGAGCCGCGGCATTGGCCGGCGCTGGCGGCGCTCGCCGCCATCCAGGACCAGGCGGGGGACCCGAAGGGCGCGCTGCGCAGCCTCGCGGCCGCGCTCGCCATCAACCCGCAAATGCCGGGGGGCGCGGCGCGGCTGCGCGAGCAGCGTCGGAAGGCCGAGGGCGAGGCCACGTAAGCGTGAACGGCCATTCCGATGCTGCATGGCAGCAAGGCGGTTCGATGAGTGGAACGTCATCCTTCCGGACTGTAGATTGCAGGAATGCAATCTTGAGTGCCCGCGATACCGGGCATGCGGGCCGAGGAAGACCGACGATGAATGAGCTGATCTCCATGTTGCCCTGGGCTTTCGGCCTGGTGGCCGCCGCGGCGGCGCTGACGCAGTTCCGCTGAGCCTCAGCCCTCGATGAGGGCGCGGATGCGGCGGGCGAGGCTGCCCGCCTCGAAGGGCTTGGCCATCAGCGCCATGTCCGCCTCCAGGACCTCGCCGGAGAGACCGGCGGCATCGGCATAGCCGGTCACGAAGAGCACCTTCAGCCCAGGCCGCTGTCGCCGGGCCAGATCGGCGAGTTGCCGGCCGTTCATCCCGCCCGGAAGGCCGACATCGGTGACCAGCAGGTCGAGCTGGACGTCGCCGCGCAGCATGGCGAGGGCCTCGCGCCCGTCCACCGCCTCCAGCGCGCGATAGCCGAGGTCGTGCAGCACCTCGACCAGCACGCTGCGCACCACCGTCTCGTCCTCCACCACCAGCACGGTCTCGCCGGGGCGGGCCGCCGGGGCGTCGGCAAGGCCGGGCAGCGGGCCGGGAGGGTGCCGGGTGCCGGCGGCGCCGGCATGGCGCGGCAGGCAGAGCCGTACCGCCGTGCCCTGGCCCGGCGCGGTGCGGATGGTGACCGCGCCGCCCGATTGCCGGGCGAAGCCGTAGATCATCGACAGGCCGAGCCCGGTGCCCTGGCCGGTCGGTTTGGTGGTGAAGAAGGGGTCGAAGGCCCGCGCCGCCACCGCGGGCGGCATGCCAGTGCCGGTATCGCTGACGATGATGGCGACATACTCGCCCGGCGGCGCCTCCTCGCCCGCGGCAAGCCGCTCCGGCGCCGCGGCGATGCCGAGGCGGCCGCCGCCCGGCATGGCGTCGCGGGCGTTGATGACCAGGTTGAGGATGGCGTTCTCGAGCTGGTTCGGGTCGCAGAGCGTCGCCGGCAGGCCGGGCGTGATTTCGATCGACAGCGTGATCGCCTCCCCCAGCGTGCGCCGCAGCAGCTCCTCCATCGAGCGGATGAGGCCGGAGACATCGACCACGCGCGGGTCGAGCGGCTGGCGGCGGGCGAAAGCGAGCAGCCGCTGGGTCAGCGCCGCCGCCCGTTCGGCCGATTCGGTCGCGGCCGCCACATAGCGCGCGGTCTCGGCGGCGCGGCCCTCGGCGACCCGCTTCTTCAGCAGGGCGAGGGAGCCGATGATGCCGGTCAGCAGGTTGTTGAAATCATGCGCGATGCCGCCGGTGAGCTGGCCCACCGCCTCCATCTTCTGCGCCTGGCGCAGCTGCTCCTCGGCGGTGCGGAGCGCCGCGGCGGCTTCCTTCTCGGCGGTGACGTCGCGGCCGACGGCGTGGACCCGCCCTTCGGCCGGCGCGGCGGTCCAGGAAATCCAGCGCCAGCGGCCATCCGTATGGCGGTAGCGGTTCTCGAAGCGGAGGGTGGCGAAGCCATCGGCCAGGCGGCCCATCTCGCCGATCGTCGCCGCCTGGTCCTCGGGATGGACGAGGTCGAGGAAGCGGGTGCCGGGGAGCGCCGCCGTGTCATGGCCGAGCAGCCTTTCCCAGGCCGGGTTGACGGCGGTGATCGTGCCGTCGAAGCCGGCGACCAGCATCAGGTCCTGGGACAGGCGCCACATCCGGTCGCGCTCCCGCGTCCGCTCGGCGACGCGGACCCCGAGCTCGGCATTGAGGGCGCGCAGCGCCGCCGCGGCCTGGCGCTGCTCCTCGATGTCGGTGTTCATGCCGACCCAGGATTGCAGCCGTCCCTCGGCATCGAGCAGGGGCACGCCGCGGGCGTGGGTCCAGCGCCAGCCATCCTCGCGGTGGCGGAGGCGGTATTCGATCTCATAGGGGCGGCGGCTGGCGACGCTCTCCCGCCATTGGGCCTCGGCGCGGGGGCGGTCCTCGGGATGGACGACGTTGAGCCAGCCGAAATCGAGCCAGTCCTCCACGCTCTGGCCGGTGAAGGCGCGCCAGGAGGGCGAGTCGGCCCGGACCGCGCCTTTCGCATCGGTGGTCCAGACGATCTGGGCGGAGGCTTCGACCAGGGCGCGGAAGCGCGACTCGCTTTCCGCCACCGCGGCGGCGGCCTCCTGCCGGTCGGAGATGTCGATGACCGAGCCTATATAGCCGAGATACTCGCCCCCCTCGCTGAAGCGGGGCGCGGCGGTGTCGAGCACGAAGGCGAGGCTGCCATCGGCGCGGCGCAGGCGGTAATCGGCCTGGAAGAGTGCCCGCGCGGCATTGGCGCTGCGGAAGCCGGCCTCCGCCCGCGGCCGGTCCTCCGGCAGCATGGCGTCGAGCCAGCCGAAGCCTTCGCCGGCGCCGGGGGCCTGGCCGGTGAACTCGTACCAGCGGCGGTTGAGATAGGTGCAGCGGCCGTCCGGGTCGGTGGTCCAGATCATCACCGGCGCATGGTCGGCCATGGTGCGGAAGCGGGTCTCGCTCTCCCGCAGCGCCGCCTCGGCCGCGGCGCGCTGGCGGTCGGCGAGGACCTGGCCGGTGGTCTCTGTGCAGGCGCAGAACATCCCCGCGATGGCGCCTGCCTCGTCGCGGACGGGGCTGTAGGAGAAGGTGTACCAGGTCTCCTCCGGATAGCCGTGCCGCTCCATCACCAGGTGCATGTTCTCGGCCCAGGTGGCCTCCCCGGCCAGCGCCCGGTCGATCAGCGGGGCGATGTCGGGCCAGATCTCGGCCCAGACCTCGCGGAAGGGCCGGCCCATGGCGTCCGGATGCTTGGCGCCGAGGATCGGCGCGTAGCCGTCATTGTACAGGAAGCTCAGCTCGGGCCCCCAGGCGACGAACATCGGGAAGCGCGAGGCGAGCATCAGCCCGACCACGGTCCTCAGCGAGGCGGGCCAGCCCTCCGGCGAACCGAGCGGGGAGGCGGAGCAATCGAGGCCGCGCATCAGGGCGCCCATGCGGCCGCCCCCGGCGAGGAAGGCGGGCGGGGCAGGCGCCGTCATGTCGCGGCCGTGGTGGATCGGCGGGGTCTCTCGTGCCGGGTCGATAACCGCAGTCTCGGTCCGCCCCGGCCCGGCGGCAAGGTCGCGGGCGATCACATGCCGAGGGCGCGCTTGTAGAGGTCGAGCAGGGTCTCCTGCTCCTCCACCTCGGCCGGCTCCTTCTTGCGGAGCGAGATGAGCTGGCGGACCACCTTCACGTCGAAGCCGGCCGACTTGGCCTCGCCGTAGATGTCCTTGATGTCGTTGGCGAGGGCCTTGCGCTCCTCCTCCAGCCGCTCGATCCGCTCGATGATGGAGCGCAGCCGGTCGACGGCGATGCCGCCCACCTCGGGGTCCGGGTCGGCGGCCTGGCGGGCGCGGCTGGCGCGGGCTTCGTCCTCGAAATCGATGTCGCTCATCTGCTGCCTAGCTCCAGGGCGGGCGGCGCTCCTACCGCGCCCGGAGCCGGGCAGCAACGACGATCAACCGTGGCCGGGGTTGGAGGCGGCGAACTGCGCCTTCTGTGCCGCGGTCGCCTCGGTCTGGTGCTTCGCCTGCCACTCCTTGTAGGGCATGCCGTAGATGATCTCCCGTGCCTCCGGGTCGGCGAGCGGGATGCCCTTCTCCTCGGCGGCGGCGCGGTACCACTTGCTGAGGCAGTTCCGGCAGAAGCCGGCCAGGTTCATCATGTCGATGTTCTGCACGTCGGTCCGCTCGCGCAGGTGCTCGACCAGGCGCCGGAAAGCGGCGGCCTCGAGCTCGGTGCGGGTGGCGGGGTCGATATCGGGCATGGGGCTCTCCCTCTTCGTCACTGGCTAGATGGTCCATACTCGCCTCCAGGCAAAGGGGAGGGGCGGGGGCATGGCGGTTGGCTTCGACGATGCGGGGGCGCGGGCGGCGCTGCACCGGGTCTTCCAGGCGGCGCTGGCGGCGGCCGACCCGCTGACGGCGCTGCCGGCGCATCTGCCGGAGGCGCCCCGCGGCCGCTGCATCGTCATCGGCGTCGGCAAGGCGGCGGCGAAGATGGCGCTGGCGGTGGAGCGGGCATGGGCCGGGCGGCCGCTCTCCGGCCTCGTCATCACGACGCATGGCGCCGACGTGCCGGACCCGCCGGCCGGGCGGCGAATCGCGGTGCGCTTCGGCAGCCATCCCGTCCCGGATGCGGCAGGCGCCGCGGCGGCGGCGGAGATGCTCGGGCTGCTGCGCGAGCTCTCGGCCGATGACCTGGTGCTGTTCCTGGTCTCGGGCGGCGGCTCCTCGCTCTCGACCCTGCCGGCGGCGGGGCTCTCCCTCGACGAGCTGATGGCGGTGAACCGGGAGCTGCTGCGCTCCGGCGCGCCGATCGGGGAGATGAACTGCATCCGCAAGCACCTCTCGGCCTTCTCCGGCGGGCGGGTGGTGGTGGCGGCGCATCCGGCCCGTGTGGTGACGCTTGCCATCTCCGACGTGCCGGGGGACGACCCGGCGGTGATCGCCTCCGGCCCGACCGTGCCGGACCCCACGACCTTCGCCGAGGCGCGGGCGCTGGTTGCGCATTACGGGATGCAGCTGCCGCCGGCGGTGACGCGGCACCTCGCGGAGGCGCGGGAGGAAAGCCCGAAGCCGGGCGACCCGCGCCTCGCGGGCGCCGATCTCCGGATGGTCGCTACGCCCCTGATGGCGCTCCGGGCCATGGCGCGGGAGGCGGAGACGATGGGCCTCGTCCCGCTCATTCTCGGCGATGCGCTGGAGGGGGAAGCGGCCCAGCTCGGCAGGGTGCTGGCCGGCATCGCCCGCAGCAGCGCGGCGCATGGGCTGCCGGTCGGGCGGCCGGCTCTGATCCTGTCGGGCGGGGAGACGACGGTGACCCTGCCGCTGGGTGCCGAGGGCCGGGGCGGGCGGAGCATGGAGGGGCTGCTCGGCTTGGCGCTGGCGCTGGAGGGGCATGCCGGCATCTGGGCGCTGATGGCGGATACCGACGGCATCGACGGCAAGTCGGATGCCGCGGGGGCGGTTGCCGCGCCCAATACGCTGGCGCGGGCGCGGGCGGCGGGGCTCGACCCGCGGGCGATGCTGGCCTCGCATGACAGCTACGGCCTCTTCGCCGCGCTCGGCGACCTCGTCGTCACCGGGCCGACCTTGACCAATGTGAATGACGTCCGTGCCGTGCTTGTAACTTAATCTCGTCTTAAAATTTAAGCTATCTTGGGTGCTAGGCGGGTTGCCTTAACATTCCTAAGTTGGCGCCATGCGCGATCCCGAACTGGATGATCTCCTGGCCCGACGCGGCACCGTCACCCGTATCGCGGCCGCCCTCGGCATCTCTCCCGCCGCCGTCTCGCAATGGCAGCGCGTCCCCGCCGACCGGGTGGCGGAGCTTTCCCGCGTCCTGGACCTGCCGCCCTACCGGCTGCGGCCGGACCTCCACAAAACCCCGCCCGAAGGGAACACGCCCCGCATGGCCACCCGCATCCCGCTGCGCCGCCGCCGCCGCACCAAGATCGTCGCGACCCTGGGCCCGGCGAGCAGCAGCCCGGAGGTGATCGAGCGGCTCTACCGGGCAGGGGCAGATGTGTTCCGGCTGAACTTCTCCCACGGCTCGCATGCCGACCATGCCGAGCGCATCGCCATCATCCGGGCGCTGGAGCGGAAGGTCGGGCGGCCGATCGGTATCCTCGCCGATGTGCAGGGGCCGAAGCTCCGGGTCGGGCGCTTCCAGGGCGGGCGGGTGCAGCTGCAGACGGGCCAGCCCTTCCGTCTCGACCTCAGCCCCAATCCGGGCGATGTGCGGCGGGTGCAGCTGCCGCATCCCGAGATCATCAAGGCGGCGCAGATCGGCACCTCCCTGCTCCTCGATGACGGCAAGCTGCGGCTGCGCGTGACCCGGGTGCGGGAGGACCATCTGGAGACGGAGATCGTGGTCGGCGGCCCGCTCTCCGACCGCAAGGGCGTCAACGTCCCCGACGTGGCGCTGCCGATCCCGGCGCTGACGGAGAAGGACCGGGAGGACCTGGCCTTCGTGCTCGAGCAGGGGGTCGAGTATATCGGCCTCAGCTTCGTCCAGCGGCCGGAGGATGTGGCGGAGACCAAGGCGATCTGCGGGGGCCGCGCCCTCGTCATGGTCAAGATGGAGAAGCCGCAGGCGGTCGAGAACCTCAATGCCATCATCGCGCTGGCCGATTGCGTGATGGTGGCGCGCGGCGACCTCGGAGTCGAGCTGCCGCCCGAGGAGGTGCCGCTGGTGCAGAAGCGCATCGTCCGCGCGGCCCGTGCCCTGGGCCGGCCGGTGGTCGTCGCCACGCAGATGCTGGAAAGCATGATCTCGGCCCCGGCGCCGACCCGGGCCGAGGCCTCGGACGTGGCGACGGCGGTTTTCGACGGGGCGGATGCGGTGATGCTCTCGGCCGAGACGGCGGCGGGGCAGTATCCCTTCGAGGCGGTCAACATGATGGACCGCATCGTGGCCCGGGTGGAGCAGGACCCGGACTGGCGCTCGCTCACCGACAACTCCCGCCCGGAGCCGGAGCCGAACAGCGCCGGCGCCATCGCCGCCGCGGCCCGCCAGGTGGCGCATACGATCAAGGCGCAGGTGATCGCGACCTTCACCTCCACCGGCTCGACGACGCTGCGCGTGGCCCGCGAGCGGCCGGACTGCCCGATCCTTGGCCTCACCGCCAGCATGGAGAGCGCGCGGCGGCTGGCCGTCGTCTGGGGCGTGCATCCGCTGGTCTCGCAAGAGCCGAACTCGATGGGCGACATGGTGGCGAAGGCGCTGCGCTCGGCCCAGGCGGAGGGTTTCGCCGCGTCGGGGCAGGAGGTGGTGGTGACGGCCGGCGTCCCCTTCGGCACGCCGGGCACAACCAATGCGTTGCGGGTGGCATCCGTGAAGTAGGGGAGGGTTCGGGCATGAAGAAGCTGGTCAACGACCCGCGCCGGGTGGTGCGGGAGATGCTCGAGGGCCTTTGCGACCTGCATCCCGGCCTCGCCCTGCTGGAGGGCGAGGAGGTGGTGGTCCGCGCCGACCTGCCGCCGCCCGGGGCCCGGCCGGTCGCGGTGCTGTCGGGCGGTGGGGCGGGGCATGAGCCGGCGCATGCGGGCTATGTCGGGCCGGGGCTGCTGGCGGGCGCGATCGCGGGTGATGTCTTCACCTCGCCGAGCGTCGATGCCGTGCTGGCCGGGATCCGCGCCGCGGCCGGCCCCACCGGGGCGGTGCTCATCCTCAAGAACTACACCGGCGACCGGCTGAATTTCGGCCTCGCCGCCGAGCTGGCGCGGGCGGAGGGCATCCCCTGCGAGGTCGTCGTCGTCGCCGATGACGTGGCGCTGCGCGAGACTGTGGCACCCGAGCGCCAGCGCGGCATTGCAGGCACTGTGCTGATCCACAAGCTGGCCGGCGCCGCGGCGGCGGCAGGGCAGGGGGTGGCGGAGGTCGCGGCCATCGCCCGCGCGGCGGCGGCGGAGCTTGGCAGCATGGGCGTTGCCCTCGGCGCCTGCACCGTGCCGGCGGCGGGGAAGCCGGGCTTCACCCTCGGCGAGGACGAGATCGAGCTCGGCCTTGGCATCCATGGCGAGCAGGGCGTCGAGCGCGGGGCGATGGCGCCGGCCGATGCGCTGGTCAAGCGCATGCTGGGGACGATCCTCAAGGACCGTAGCCTCGGTGCCGGGGCGCGGGTGGCGCTGCTGGTCAACGGGTTGGGCGGCACGCCGCCGATGGAGCTGTCGATCGTCGCCCGCCGCGCCGTCGCGCTGCTGCGCGAGCGCGGGCTGGTGGTGGAGCGGGCCTGGGCCGGCAATTTCCTGACCGCGCTCGAGATGCCGGGCTGCTCGCTTTCTCTTTTGAGGCTCGACGATGCGCGGCTCGCCCTGCTCGATGCGCCCGGCGAGGCGCCGGCCTGGGCGGGGCCGGGACGGATCGCGCCGAGGGTCGTGCTCGCGGCGCCGCCTGCCGCGCCGGCGCCGGCCGGAACGCCGGGGCCGCTGACGCCTCGGCTGAAGGCCGCGGGGCTGGCCGTGGCGGCGGCGCTGGAGGCGGCGGAGGCGAGGCTGACCGAGCTGGACTCGGCGGCTGGCGATGGCGATCTCGGACTCAGCATGGTGCGCGGCGCGGCGGCGATCCGGGCCCTGCCGGAGGGCGCCTGGGCCGACCCGCCAACGGCGCTCGCTGCCCTGGGCGAGGCGCTGCGGCGCGCACTCGGCGGCAGCTCCGGGCCCTTCTACGCCACCGGCCTGCTCCGGGCGTCGCGCGAGATGCAGCAGGGCGGCGAATGGCCGGCCGCCTTCCGCGCCGGCATCGCGGCCATCGCCGAGCTGGGCGGCGCCAGGCCGGGCGACCGGACGATGCTGGACGCGCTGGCGCCGGCGGCGGAGGCCTTGGCGAGCGGCGGCCTCGCCGCGGCCGCCGAGGCGGCGGAGCAGGGCGCGGCGGCGACGGCGGCGATGACGCCGCGCCTCGGCCGGGCGAGCTATCTCGGTGCGCGGGCGATTGGCGTGCCGGATGCCGGAGCGGTGGCGGTGGCCGTTTGGATGCGGGCCCTGGCCGGGGCGGTCTGACCGAGCTGGCCCCGCCCTCTGCCGCCTCGCTGCCCTCCCCGGGTTCCGCCTCCCGAGTTGCAACCACCTCCGCAAGGATGGCGCGGCCGACCCTTGCGGGCTTGCTCGGGACTGCCGGCCGTGCCATAGCACGCCCCGCCGAAGCCGGGGCCACCCGGCGCGGCAAATTCGCACGCGGCGCGCCCTTCCGGCTTGGCAGGGTCCGGTCCCGGGGAACCCCGGGAAGGCGCCGCGGAGGCTCAACCGGACTGACAGGAAGGATCTCGCCCATCATGGCGATGCCCCAGGTTTCCCTTCGCCTGCTGCTCGAGGCAGGCGTCCATTTCGGCCACCACACGCGGCGCTGGAACCCGCGGATGGCGCCCTACATCTTCGGCGTCCGCAACCAGGTCCACATCCTCGATCTGCAGCAGACCGTCCCGATGCTGGACCGTGCGCTGCGCGCCGTCCGCGACGTGGTGGCGGCCGGCGGGCGCGTGCTCTTCGTCGGCACCAAGAAGGCGGCGGCCGAGTATGTGGCCGAGGCCTCGGCCCGCTGCGGCCAGTACTACGTCAACCACCGCTGGCTCGGCGGCATGCTGACCAACTGGAAGACCATCACCGGCTCCATCAAGCGCCTAAAGCAGATGGAGGAGCAGCTCGGCGGCAACATCACGGGTCTCACCAAGAAGGAGATCCTGATGCTGACGCGCGAGAAGGAGAAGCTCGACCGCGCGCTCGGCGGCATCAAGGAGATGGGCGGCCTGCCCGACATTATCTTCGTCATCGACGTGGTGAAGGAGAAGCTGGCGATCGAGGAGGCCAACAAGCTCGGCATCCCCGTCATCGCCGTGGTCGACAGCAATGCCGATCCGCAGGGCGTCGCCTTCCCGATCCCGGGCAATGACGACGCGATCCGCGCGATCAACCTCTATTGCGACCTGATCGCCGGCGCCGTCATCGACGGCATCTCGGCCGGGCTGCAGGCCTCGGGCGTCGACATGGGCGCGGTCGAGGAGCTGCCCGAGGACGAGGCGCTGACCGCCGCCGCCGAGGAGGCGACGCCGGAGGAGTTCACCGCGGCCGCCGCGGCCGAGGAGACCCCGGCGGAGCAGCCCGCCGCGCAGGCCTGAGCTTTCGTCCCGCCCTTCGGGCGGGCCGTGTTGCAGACGCGTATGGCGGCCGTCCGGGTTGGGCGGCCGCGTTGAATTGGTTGTTGTGTCGCGTGAGTCACGCCTCCGGCCGTCCCAGCCTGCGGCGATCACGCTCGATGGAGGGTTGATCCATGGCCGAAATCACCGCAGCGATGGTTCGCGACCTGCGCGACAAGACCGGCGCCGGCATGATGGACTGCAAGAAGGCCCTGGTGGAGTCGAACGGCGACATGGAAGCCGCGATCGACTGGCTTCGGAAGAAGGGCCTTTCGGCAGCCGCCAAGAAGTCCGGCCGCGTTGCCGCCGAGGGCCTGGTCGGCGTCGCCAGCGCCCCCAACGTCGCTGCCATGGTCGAGGTAAATGCCGAGACCGATTTCGTCGCCCGCAACGAGCAGTTCCAGAATTTCGTCGCCGAGGTGGCGGGGCTGGCGCTCTCCGTCGGCGAGGATGTCGAGGCGCTGAAGGCGGCGACCTATCCCGGCACGCGCCACAGCGTGACCGAGGAGCTGACGCGCCTCATCGCCACCATCGGCGAGAACATGACGATCCGCCGCGCGCGTCGCCTCGAGGTGAGCAGCGGCGCCGTCGCCACCTACACCCACAACGCCATCCGCCCGGGCCTCGGCAAGATCGGCGTGCTGGTGGCGCTCGAGGGCGCCTCCGAGATCGAGGCGCTCGAGGGCCTCGGCCGGCAGATCGGCATGCATGTCGCCGCCACCCGGCCGGAGGCGCTCGACGTCTCCGCCGTCGACCCCTCGGCGCTCGAGCGGGAGAAGGCGGTGCTCTCCGAGCAGGCCCGCGCCAGCGGCAAGCCGGAGGCCATCATCGAGAAGATGGTCGAGGGCCGCATCCGCAAGTACTACGAGGAAGTGGTGCTGCTGGAGCAGGTTTGGGTGCATGACGGCGAGAGCCGCGTGAGGGCCATCGTCCAGAAGGCCGGCGGCAAGCTGTCAGGCTTCGCCCGCTTCCAACTCGGCGAGGGCATCGACAAGCCGGTCGGGCCCGACTTCGCTTCCGAGGTCGCCAAGGTCTCGGGCGTCGGCGCCGCCTGAGCCGAAACCGTTGCATGTGGGCGGGCTCCTCGCTCACCCGCATGTGGCGTCCGTGGCTCGTCCAGGGCCTTGCGGGGCCGGGGGCCGCTGCATATCGTTCCTGGCCCCCGTGACGGTCCCATAATGAACCAGCCGACCAGCTACAAGCGTGTCATGCTCAAGGTGTCCGGCGAGGCGCTGATGGGCAACCGCGACTACGGCCTCGAATCCGCGACCGTCCGGCGGATCGCCGAGGATGTGAAGGGCGTCGTCGACCTCGGCGCGGAGGTCTGCCTCGTCATCGGCGGCGGCAATATCTTCCGCGGCATCGCCGGCGCCGCGGCGGGCATGGACCGTGCCCAGGCCGACTACATGGGCATGCTGGCGACGGTGATGAACGCGCTCGCCATGCAGTCGGCCCTCGAGAAGCAGGGGCTGCCGACGCGGGTGCTGAGCGCCATCCCCATGCAGTCGCTCTGCGAACCCTATATCCGGCGAAGGGCCATCCGCCACATGGAGAAGGGCCGGGTCGTCATCTTCGCCGCCGGCACCGGCAACCCCTTCTTCACCACCGATACCGCCGCCGCGCTGCGCGCCGCCGAGATGGAGTGCGACGCGCTCTTCAAGGGCACGCAGGTGGATGGCGTCTATTCGGCCGATCCGCGGAAGAACCCGAAGGCGGAGCGCTACGTGACGCTCACCTATCTCGACATGCTCGCCCGGGACCTGCTGGTGATGGATGCCGCGGCGATCAGCCTGTGCCGCGAGAACAAGCTGCCGATCATCGTCTTCAATATTCACGAGCCCGGCGCCTTCACCGCCGTGATGCAGGGCGAGGGGAAGTTCACCACGGTGATCGAGCAGCACTGACGCCGCCCGCTTCCCGCCATCTTCGCGTGGTGAAGTGGGCTTACACGCGCCCTGGGCGCGACGTGACGAGGCCCCGGGCCATGCCGCGGGCCGCACCGATCGGGAGAGACAGGCCATGCCGGCCGACCTCAAGACGCTGAAACAGGATCTGACGCGCCGGATGGATGGCGCGATCGAGCTGCTGAAGAAGGAATTCTCCGGCCTCAGGACCGGCCGCGCCAGCCCGGCGCTGCTCGAGCCGATCCGGGTCGAGGCCTATGGCAACAACCAGCCGCTGAACCAGGTCGCCAATGTCTCGGTCTCCGGGCCCGGGTTGCTTTCGGTCCAGGTCTGGGACAAGTCGGTGGTGAAGGCGGTCGAGATCGCCATCCGCGACTCCGGCCTCGGCCTCAACCCGCAGACCGAGGGCCAGGTGATCCGCGTGCCGCTGCCGCCGCTGACGCAGGAGCGGCGCAACGAGCTCATCAAGACCGCCGGCAAGTATGCCGAGAGCGCCAAGGTCGCGGTCCGCGGCGTCCGCCGCGACGGGATGGAGCAAGTGAAGGCGCAGGAGAAGGACAAGAAGGCGCCGATCAGCCAAGACGACGTCAAGCACTGGTCCGACGAGGTGCAGAAGCTAACCGACCAGTACATCAAGCAGGTCGACAGCACGCTCGCCGAGAAGGAGAAGGACATCCGGCAGGTTTGAGCCTCGTGTCCGGCGCCCCCAAGCTCCAGCCGCTGCCCGACACCGCCTCCCCAGGCGCGCTGCCGCAGCATGTCGCCGTCATCATGGACGGCAACCGCCGTTGGGCCGAGGCGCGCGGGCTGCCGGTGGCGCTCGGCCACAAGGCGGGGGCGGAGGCCGTGCGCCGCACCATCGAGGCCTGCGCCCATGAGGGCATCGGTTGGCTGACGCTCTTTGCCTTCTCCTCCGAGAACTGGCTGCGGCCGGCGGAGGAGGTGACGGCGCTCACCGGCTTGCTCCGCCTCTATCTTCGCTCCGAGGTGGCGACCTTCGCCAAGGAGGGGATCCGCCTCCGGGTGATCGGGGACCGGGCGCGCTTCGGCGCCGAGACCATGCGGGAGATCGACCAGGCGGAGGCGGTGACCGCCGGGGGTACGCGGCTGAACCTCACCGTTGCCCTCAGCTACGGCGCGCGGGACGAGATGGTCGCTGCGGCGCGGGCGATGGCGGCGGCGGCGCGGGACGGGCAGCTCGATCCGGAGGCGGTGGACGAGGCGGCCTTCGCCCGGCACCTCTTCACCGCGGGCATGCCGGACCCCGACCTCATCATCCGCACCTCGGGCGAGCAGCGGCTGTCCAATTTCCTGCTCTGGCAGGCGGCCTATGCCGAATTCGTCTTCCAGGACGTGCTCTGGCCCGATTACGGCGCCGAGCACCTGGCGCGGGCGCTCCGCGACTATGGCCGGCGGGAGCGGCGCTTCGGCGCCCGCATGGGATGAGCGACCGCCGCGCGTGACCGACCCGGCCGCCCGGCCCGCCTCGCGCTGGCCCGACCTGCGCAAGCGCGCCCTCTCGGCCCTGCTGCTCGGGCCGGCGGCCTTGCTGTGCATCTGGCTCGGGGCGGAGGCATGGACGGCGCTGATGGCCGCGGCCGTCGCCCTGCTGGCCTGGGAATGGGTGAGGCTCTGCGGCTTCTCGACCAAGCGCCTGCCGGGGATGGTGGTGCCGGTGGCGGTGCTGCTGGCCGGCGTGCTGGGGGTGGGCGGGGCTTGGCTCTGGGCCTTCGCCGTGCTGGGGGTGGGGTTCGCCGGGCTCTGGGCCGTGGCCGAGCCGCCGCGCTTCCGCCGGGCTGTGCCGGGCTTCTGGCTGGCCTTCGGGGTGGTCTATATCGGCCTTGCCGGCCTCGCCCTGATCCATCTCAGGGGGGATGCGGAGGCGGGGCTGCGCAACGTCGTGTTCCTCTTCCTCATCGTCTGGTCGAGCGACATCGGCGCCTACGCCGCAGGCCGGGCCCTCGGCGGGCCGAAGCTGGCGCCTGCCATCTCCCCCAACAAGACCTGGTCCGGGGCGGCGGGGGGGCTCGTCTCCGCGATGGCGGTCGGCGCGCTCTCGGCGTATGTGATGGAGCCGGCGACGGTGCCCCTTCCGCGGGTGCTGGTGATCGCCGCCATCCTCGGCCTGCTCTCGCAGGCGGGGGACCTGTTCGAAAGCTGGATCAAGCGGCGCTTCAACGTGAAGGACTCCTCCCGCCTCATCCCCGGCCATGGCGGCCTGCTGGACCGGCTGGACGGAGTGATTTCGGCTGCGCCCGCGGCGGCGCTGCTTGGCGTGCTGCTGGGGCCTGGGGAAGCCTTATGGCGTTGAAGCGCATCACTGTTCTCGGCAGCACCGGCTCCGTCGGCCGCAGCACCATGGCCTTGCTGGCGGCAGCGCCGCCCGGACGCTTCGCGGTGGAGGCGCTGGTCGCCGGGCGGGACGTGACGGCGCTGGCCTCCCAGGCCCGGCGCTTCGGCGCGCGGCTGGCGGTCGTCGCCGACCCGGCCTGCCTCGGCGCGTTGCGCGAGGCCCTGGCCGGCAGCGGCATCGAGACGGCGGCGGGGGCCGAGGCGGTGATCGAGGCGGCGGCCCGGCCGGCCGACTGGACCATGGCGGCGATCGTGGGCGCCGCCGGCCTGCGCAGCACCCTGGCCGCCTTGAAGCGCGGCCGCACGCTGGCGCTGGCCAACAAGGAGAGCCTGGTCTGCGCCGGCGAGATCGTCCTCGCCGAGGCCCGCCGGTCGGGGGCGACGCTGCTGCCGGTCGATTCCGAGCACAACGCCATCTTCCAGGCGCTTGACACGCGCGACCCGGCGGTGATCGAGAAGATCGTGCTGACCGCCTCCGGCGGGCCCTTCCGCAATGCCGACCTCGTCACGATGCGGGCGGCGACGCCGGAGGCGGCGGTGCGCCACCCGGTCTGGTCCATGGGCGCCAAGATCTCGGTCGACAGCGCGACGATGTTCAACAAGGGACTCGAGCTGATCGAGGCCGCCCGGCTCTTCCCAGTGCCGGAGGAGCGGATCGAGATCCTGATCCACCCGCAATCGACTGTGCATGGCCTGGTCCAGTATGCCGATGGCTCGGTCCTCGCCCAGCTTGGCTCGCCGGACATGCGGACGCCCATCGCCCATGCGCTGGCCTGGCCGGAGCGGATGGCGGTCGATGTGCCGCGGCTCGACCTGGTCGCGCTCGGGAAGCTGGAATTTCTCGCTCCGGATACGGTACGATTCCCCGCCCTTCGCCTATGCCGGGCGGCGTTGCAGGCGGGGCAGGGCGCTACCACCATATTGAATGCCGCCAACGAGGTGGCGGTGGCGCTGTTCCTCGGGCGGCGCCTCGGCTTTCTCGACATCGCTGCGGTGGTGGAGGAGACGCTGGGCGCCCTCGGCAACCCCGCCATCGACGGGCTCGAGGCGGTGCTGGCCGTGGATGCGGCGGCGCGTGAGGAGGCTGGCCGGCTCGCCGCGAGGCGGGCGGCGGCCTGAGCAGGAGCGACGGCTTTGGACGTGTTTGGCCATCTCTGGAACATGCTGCCGGCCCTGCCGCGCACGCTGATCGCCTTCGCCGTCGTGCTCGGCGTGCTCGTCTTCGTGCATGAGATGGGGCACTACCTCGCCGCCCGCTGGCGCGGCGTGCATGTCGATGCCTTCTCCATCGGCTTCGGCCGGCCGCTGCTGCAGGGCCGCGACAAGCGCGGGACGGAATGGCGCCTCGGCTGGATCCCGCTCGGCGGCTATGTGAAATTGCATGGGCAGGAGACGCCCGAGGATGTCGCGCCCGAGGTGCGGGCGGGCTGGCAGCCGGGGCGCACCTTCCATGAGAAGCCGGTCTCCAGCCGGGCCATCGTCGTGGCGGCCGGGCCGGTCGCCAATTTTTTGCTCGCCATCCTGCTTTTCGCCGGGCTGTTCATGACGGTCGGGCAGCCGATGGGCGGCACGGGCATCACCACCGTGGTCGAGGGCTCGGCCGCGGCGCGGGCCGGCCTGCTGCCGGGCGATGCGATCCTTTCCCTCGACGGGCAGAAGGTCAGCCGCTTCGAGCAGGTGCAGCGCTACATCCAGCCGCGCATCGGCAAGCCGGTGGCGGTTGCCGTCAGCCGCGACGGGGTGGAGCAGGTCGTGACCGTGACGCCGGAGGCGCGCGACAACGGCCAGGGGCCGGTCGGCGTGCTCGGCATCCAGGGCGGCGCCTCGCGCTTCGAGCGGCTGGACCCCTTCTCGGCCCTTGCCGCCGGGGCGGTGCAGACGGCCGACATCACCTGGCTGACGCTGAAGGGCATCGGCGAGATGATTGTCGGCGAGCGCAGCGCCAAGGAGCTCGGCGGGCCCATCCGCATCGCCGAGGTCTCGGGCGAGGCGGCCTCGCTCGGCCTGTCGCCGCTGGTCAACCTGATGGCGCTGCTCTCGGTCAGCCTAGGCCTGCTGAACCTCTTCCCCATTCCGCTGCTGGATGGCGGGCATCTCGTCTTCTACGCGGCGGAGGCGATCCGCGGCCGGCCGCTGCCGCCGCGGGCCCAGGAATACGGCTTCCGCGCCGGATTCGCGCTGCTGGTCTCGCTCTTCCTTTTCGCCTCCTGGAACGACATCGCGGGTGGGGCCATCGGGCGCTGGGTGGCGGGGCTCGTCGGGTAGTTTTTCGCCCGTCTGCGGTCCGTCGGCTAAGTCTTTGAGTGGATTAGTAGCGAAGGCGCGAGGAGTGGGGTGGCGGTGGCGGTGGTGCGCGGCTATTCTCCGGCCCGCTCGCTGAACCCCAACGTTACGGGCCTGCACTTTGCTCCCTTCCTTCCGTGTTTTCCTTGCTGCCACCGCCTGCATCGCGTCAGGCCTGATCCCGGCGGCGGCCGAGGCGCAGACCCGCCAGCAGCAGGCCCAGGCAAGGCCGCGTCCACCCGCGCGCGCCGTGCCGGCCCGCCCGCCGGCCGCGGAAGGGGTCGTCCAGGCCATTGATGTCACCGGCAACCAGCGCATCGAGGGCGACACCATCCGCTCCTACATGCTGCTGCAGCCGGGCGATGCCTTCGATGCCGACCGGCTCGACCGCAGCCTGAAGTCGCTCTACGCGACCGGCCTCTTCAGCGACGTGCAGATCCGCCGCGAGGGCGGCCGCGTCCTCGTGCAGGTGACCGAGAACCCGATCGTCAGCCGCGTCGCCTTCGAGGGCAACCGCAAGATCTCGGATGACGTGCTGAGCAAGGAGCTGCAGCTCCGCTCGCGCTCGGTCTACACCACCCAGGCGGTCCAGGCCGACCGCCAGCGCATCCTCGACCTCTACGCCCGCCGCGGCCGCTTCGCCGCGACCGTCGAGCCGAAGATCATCCAGCGCGACCAGAACCGCGTCGACATCGTCTACGAAATCCGGGAAGGCGAGGCTGCCCTCGTCGCCCGCATCAACTTCGTCGGCAACCAGTCCTACTCGGACAGCAAGCTGAAGGAGATCGTGGCGACCAAGGAGCAGGCCTGGTACCGCCTCCTCTCCTCCTCCGACCAGTTCGACCCGGAGCGCCTGGCCTTCGACCGGGAGCTGCTGCGCCGCTTCTACCTCCGCAACGGCTATGCCGACGTGCAGGTCACCAACGCGACGGCCGAGCTGGCGCAGGACCGCACCGGCTTCTTCGTCACCTACTCGGTCGACGAGGGCGTGCGCTACCGCGTCGGCAAGGTGGAGGTCGTCTCCAACCTCCGCAACCTCGACGCGGCGAGCGTCCGGCGGCTGGTCGATGTCTCCGAGGGCGACTGGTATGACGGCGACGTCGTCGAGCGCACCGCGCAGGCGATCCAGGATGCCGCCAATCTCCGGGGCTTCCCCTTCGTCGACGTGCAGCCGCGGATCACCCGCAACCGCGAGGATCGCCGGGTCGACCTGACCTTCGAGATCAACGAGGCGCCGCGGGTCTATGTCGAGCGCATCGAGATCAACGGCAACACCCGCACCCAAGACCGCGTGCTGCGGCGCGAATTCCGCCTGGCGGAGGGCGATGCCTTCAATGCCGCGCAGATCAGGCGCAGCCGGCAGCGGCTGCGCGACCTCGGCTACTTCTCCGACGTGCAGGTCACCTCGACCCCGGGCTCGGCGCCGGACCGGGCGATCCTCAACACCCAGGTGGCTGAGCGCGCCACGGGCGAGGTCTCGATCGGCGGCGGCTACTCGACGGATGCGGGCGCGCTCGCCGATGTGGGCCTGCGCGAGCGCAACCTGCTCGGCACCGGCATCGATGCGCGCATCAACGGCACCATCGCGCAGCGCCGCAGCCAGGTCGACATCTCCGTCACCGACCCGTATTTCCTGAACCGCAACCTCGCCGCCGGCGTCGACATCTTCTACGTCCAGCGCAACCTGCTGAACATCGCCTCCTACCGGGAGGAGCGGCAGGGCTTCACCCTCCGCGCCGGCTACGCCTTCAACGAGCGGCTGCGGCAGACCTGGGCCTATACGCTCACCAACCGGCGCATCACCGATGTCGCGCTCGGCGCCTCGCGCTTCATCACCGAGCAGCAGGGCACGACGCTGCTCTCGCAGATCGGCCAGACGCTGACCTACGACCTGCGCGATTCGATCGTCGATCCGCGGCGCGGCGCGGTGCTCCGCCTCGGCACCGACTTCGCCGGCCTCGGCGGCGACGTCGCCTATCTGCGCGCGCGGCTCGACGGCACCTACTACATCCCGCTCGAATCCTGGCTCGGCGACCCGGACTACCTGCTGTCCGTTTCCGGCAGCGTCGGCTATCTCGAGGACCTGTTCGGCAAGCAGACCCGCATCATCGACCGCTTCTTCCTCGGCGGCGAGAACCTGCGCGGCTTCCGCATCGCCGGCGCCGGGCCGCGCGACATCAACACGCGGGACAGCCTGGGCGGCCGCCTGCTCTGGACCCAGACCACCGAGTTGCGCTACCCGCTGCCCCTCCCGTCCGAGCTCGGCCTGGTCGGACGCGCCTTCGTCGATGTCGGCTCGCTCTCCAAGACCGTGTCCGGGCAGGGCGTCGCCGATGATGCCTCGCCCCGGGTCGGCGCCGGCATCGGCGTCTCCTGGCGCAGCCCCTTCGGCCTGATCAACATCGACATCGCCCAGGCGGTGGTGAAGAAGTCCTACGACGAGACGCAGATCTTCCGGTTCGGCTTCGGCACCCGGTTCTGACCGCAGCTTGTGACCCCGATCACCTGAACCCTGGGATTTTCCTGCCTATGCCAGCCTCTCGCGCCTCGTCCGCCCTGCTCCGCCCCGCCTTGGCCCTGGTGATCGCCGCCCTGGTGGGAGGGCCGGCGCTTGCCCAGCAGCAGCAGGATCCGGGCTTCTTCATCCCCGGGGGCCAGCGGCCGGCCCAGCAGCAACAGCCGCAGCAGCAACGGCCTGCCCAGCCGGCGCAGCAGCAGCAGCGCCCGGCCCAGGCCCAGCCGGGGCGGCCCAGCACCCAAGCGCCGGCGCCCCTGCCACCTGGCCAGCAGCCGCCGGATGCCGTCATCGGCATCGTCGACGTCCCCGAGATCCAGCGCGTCTCCACCGCCTTCAATCAGGTGCGGGACGAGATCGAGCGGCGGCGCCAGCGGCTCAACGACGACCTCCAGCGCGAGCAGAACAGCTGGCGCGAGCAGCAGCAGCAACTGGCGAACCAGCGCGCCTCCCTGCCGCCGGACCAGCTGCGCGAGCGGGAGCGGACGCTGCAGGACCGCATCACCGACAGCCAGCGCATCTTCCGCGAGCGCTCCCGCGCCATCGAGCAGGCGGCGCAGCAGGCGCTGCAGGAGATCGAGCAGGCGCTTGGCGGCGTCATCCGCCAGGTGGCGGCGAGCCGGAAGGTGAATCTTGTGCTGCCGCGGCCGCTGGTGATCTTCAACGACCCACCCTTCGACCTGACGGAGGAGGTGGCGCAGCAGTTCAACCGCGTGCTGCGCAGCGTCACCATGCCGGCCGACACCAGCGGCGGGACCGAGGCCCCGGCGGCCCAGGCACCCGCCCGGCCGGCCGCGCCGGCCCCGGCAACGCAGCAGCAGCGGCGCTGAAGCAAGGGGGCGGCCGTGGCGGTCGATCCGCGCTTCTTCCCGTCGGCCGGCCCGCAGCGGCTGGCCGACATGCTCCTCGCCGCCGGCGCGCAGAGCGCAGGCGATCCGACACGATCCTTCGCCGGCGTCGGGCCGCTGCAATCGGCAGGGCCGGAGGAAGTGAGCTTCCTCGACAACCGGAAGTACCTGCCGGCGCTCGCGGCGACCAGGGCGGGGGCGGTGGTGCTGGCCCCGGCCCTGGCCGGCCAAGTGCCGGAGGGCACGATCGCCATCACGGCGGCGCTTCCCTACCTCGCCTTCGCCCGGATCGCAGCGCTGTTCCACCCGCTGCCGGCGCCGGTGGCCGGCGTGCATCCGAGCGCCGTCGTCGCCGCTGACGCGGTGGTAGGGGAGGGCTGCGAGATCGGGCCCTGCGCCGTGATCGGGGCCGGGGCGCGGATCGGGCAGGGCTGCATCATCGGCGCCCATGCGGTGGTCGGGCCGGGGGTGGAGCTCGGCGATGGCTGCCGGCTGCATCCGCATTGCAGCATCAGCCATGCGGTGGCCGGGCGCGGGGTGGTGCTGCATCCCGGGGCGCGGATCGGGCAGGAGGGGTTCGGTTTCGCGCCGACGGCAGACGGCAGTTTCGTCACCATGCCGCAGCTCGGCCGGGTGCTGCTCGGTGACTTCTGCGAGATCGGGGCGAACAGCTGCGTCGACCGCGGCAGCCAGGGCGATACGGTCATCGGGCCGGGCTCGCGCCTCGACAATTTGGTGCAGGTCGGGCACAACGTGCGAACCGGCCGGGGCTGCATCATCGTCGGGCAGGCGGGCATTGCCGGCTCAGCGGTACTCGGCGACTACGTGCAGCTGGCGGCCCAGGGTGGTATTGCCGGGCATATCGAGATCGGCAGCGGGGCGCGGATCGGGGCGCAGGCCGGGGTCATGAACGACGTGCCCGCGAAGACGGACGTCATCGGCAGCCCGGCCTGGCCGGTGCGGGAGTTCTGGCGCTCCATAGCGCGGCTGCGGAAGCTGGGTGCGGCCCGGCAGGATGAGGGGAAGGCGGGCTAAGGCAATGGATGCGAGCGAGGCGAGGGCGGCGGAGACCGCCGGTCCGGTCGGCGAGGAAGGGAGGGTCGAGGCCTTCGACATCGCGCAGATCATGCGCGCCATTCCCCATCGCTACCCCTTCCTGCTGGTGGACCGCATCGTCGAGGTGCGGAAAAACCATTCCTGCGTCGGCATCAAGAACGTCACGATCAACGAGAATTTCTTCCAGGGCCACTTCCCGGAGCATCCGGTGATGCCGGGCGTCCTGATCGTCGAGAGCATGGCGCAGACGGCGGCCGTGCTGGTGGTGGAGACGCTCGGCCCCGAGGCGCGTGGCAAGCTGGTCTATTTCATGTCCGTCGAGGGCGCCAAATTCCGCAAGCCGGTGCATCCGGGCGACCAGCTGCGCATCCATGTCAACAAGGACCGGCAGCGCGGCAATATCTGGAAATTCGCGGCGGAGGCGAAGGTGGACGGCAAGGTGGTGGCCGAGGCGACCTATACCGCGATGATCCTGGACCGCTGAGGCCTTGGCGCAGATCCATCCCAGCGCGGTCATAGAGCCCGGCGCACAGGTCGCGGACGATGTCCGCATCGGCCCCTTCTGCCAGGTCGGCCCCCAGGCGATCCTCGAGGCGGGCGTGGAGCTCGTCTCCCATGTCGTGGTCGACGGGGCGACGCGCATCGGCGCCGGGTGCCGCATCCTGCCCTTCGCCTCCATCGGCACCCCGCCGCAGGACACCAAGTACAAGGGCGAGCCGACCCGCTGCGACCTCGGCGCCCGCACCCTGGTGCGGGAGGGCTGCACGATCCACCGCGCCTCGGTCGGTGGGGGCGGCGTGACCATCGTCGGCGCCGGCTGCATGCTGATGGCCCAGGCGCATGTGGCGCATGACTGCGTCGTGGGCGAGGGCGTCATCCTCGCCAACAACGTGATGCTCGGCGGGCATGTGCATGTCGGCGACGGCGCCTTCGTCGGCGGCGGCGCGGCGGTGCACCAGACCGTGCGGATCGGCCGGCTCGCCATGGTCAGCGGCCTCGCCGGCGTCACCAACGACATCCCGCCCTTCGGCTATGTCTTCGGCCTGCCGGCACGGCTGGTCGGCTTCAACAAGATCGGCCTGCTGCGGCGGGGGGCGAGCCGCGAGCAGCTGCGCACCCTCCGCGTGGCCAACAACCTGCTCTTCAAGGACCCCGGCGAGTTCGCGGCGAAGCTCGCCCAGGCCGAGGAGCGCTATGCGGAGGAGCCGCTGGTGATGGAGATCATCGCCTTCGTCCGCGACGCCAACCGCCGGCGGCAGCTCGTCCGGCCGGGGCGGATGGCGGCGCCTGAGCTCGGCGGCGTGGACGAGGAGAACGGGGACGGGGCGTGACGCTCGGCCTCGTCGCCGGCGGCGGGGCGGTGCCGCTCCAGGTGGCCGCGGCGGCGCGGGCGGCAGGCGAGGATGTCTTCGCCATCGTCATCGAGGGCTGGGCCGACCCGGCCGACTATGCCCATATGCCGCATCTGGCGATCCGGCTCGGCGCGGTCGGCGAGGCGGTCGAGGCGCTGCGGGCGCGGGGCATCCGCCGTCTGGTGATGTGCGGCACGGCGAAGCGGCCCTCCTTCCTCTCGATCCGGCCCGATGCGGGCATGGCCCGGCTGCTGCTGAAGATCGGCCGAGCCGCCTGGCAGGGCGATGACGGGCTGCTGAAGGCCGTGGTGCGGGTATTGGAGGAGGAGGGGTTCGAGATCGTCCCCGCCCAGGCGATCCTGCGGGGCGTCCTGCCGGAGGCCGGGCAGCTCGGCGCCGTGGCGCCGGCGGCCGGCGCTTTCGGCGACATCCGGCGGGGCATCGCCGTCGTGCGGTCGCTCGGCGCCGTCGATGTCGGGCAGGGGGCCGTGGTGCAGCAGGGGCTCGTCCTCGGCGTCGAGGCGATCGAGGGGACGGATGCCTTGCTCGCGCGTTGCGGCGGGCTCCGGCGCGAGGGGCCGGGCGGGGTCCTGGTGAAGCTGGTGAAGCCGGGGCAGGATCGGCGGGTGGACCTGCCGACGGTGGGGCCGGCGACCGTCGCCGGCGCCGCCGCGGCGGGGCTCGCCGGGATTGCGGTCGAGGCGGGCGGCACCATCCTGGTGGACCGGGCCGCCACCATCGCGGCGGCGGATGCGGCGGGGCTCTTCCTGCTCGCCATCCGGCCGGACGAATTCCTCAAGGAGACGATCTAATGGGCAAATTCCTCCACACCATGATCCGGGTCGGCGACCTCGACCGCAGCGTGAAATTCTACACCGAACTGCTGGGGATGAAGGAGCTGCGGCGGCGCGACGTGCCGGACGGCAAGTACACCCTCGCCTTCCTCGGCTACGGCACCGGCAACGAGGAAGGCCAGGCGGAGATCGAGCTGACCTACAACTACGGCACGGAGAAGTACGAGCAGGGCACGGCCTTCGGCCACCTCGCCGTCGGCGTGCCGGATGTCGCCGGCGCCTGCGAGAAGGTGCGGAACGGCGGCGGCCGCGTGACGCGCGAGGCGGGGCCGGTGAAGTTCGGCACCACCATCATCGCCTTCGTCGAGGATCCGGACGGCTACAAGATCGAGCTGATCCAGCGCTGAGCCGGTCAGGGGCCGCTCGTCGCCCGGGCGAGCGCCTCGGCATCGAAGGGCTTTTCGAGCCGGGGAAGGGCGGCCTCTCCCTCGGCCGGCACCTCGGCATAGCCGGTCGCCAGCAGCACCGCGAGGCCGGGCCAGTGCTGGCGGATGGCGGTGGCGAGCTGCACGCCAGTCATCCCGGGCATGGCGTAGTCGGTGATGACCAGGTCGGCGGCGCAGCCGGCGCGCAGCATCTCGAGCGCCTGGGGGCCGGAGCTGGCCTCCAGCACCGCATGGCCGAGATCCTCCAGCATGGCGCGGGTGCTGGCCAGCACCAGCGGGTCGTCATCGACCAGCAGCACCTGGCGCCTGAGCGCGGGACGCTGCGGTGCGGCGGGGCCTTGGTCGGCCGGCGCCTCAGCCGCGGCCTCGGCCGGGGCCTGGGGAAGCCAGAGCTCCGCCTCCGTGCCGATGCCGGGGACGCTCCGCAGCAGGAAGTGCCCGCCCGAGCCGAGCGCCAGCCCCTGCACCATCGGCAGGCCGAGCCCCGTCCCCTTGCCGGCGGGCTTGGTGGTGAAGAAGGGCTCGGTGGCGCGGGCGAGCGTCGCCTCGTCCATGCCCTCGCCGGTATCGCCGACGGCGAGGACGGCATAGGCGCCGGGCGGCAGGAAGGCCTCCGGCTCCGGCTCGGCCACCCGGCCGCTGATGGTGATGGTGCCGCCCGCCGGCATCGCGTCCCGCGCATTGACCACGAGGTTGAGCAGGGCGAGCTCCAGCTGGTTCGGGTCCACCTGCACCGGCGGCAGGTCCTCCGGCAGGCGGAGCTGGAGCTGGATGGCAGCGCTCAGCGAATTGCGCAGCAGGCCGGCCATGCCGCGCACCAGCCGGGGCAGCTCCACCCGCTCCGCCTGGCTCGGCTGGCGGCGGCCGAAGGCGAGCAGGCGCCGCGTCAGCCCGGCGCCGCGCTCTGCCCCGGCGAGCGCGTTGTCGAGCAGCAGCCGGGCCTTGGCATCCTCCTCCGGCAGGCGCTTGCGCAGCAGCTTCAGGCTGCCCAGCACCGCCATCAGGAGGTTGTTGAAGTCATGCGCGATGCCGCCGGTGAGCTGGCCGACCGCCTCCATCTTCTGCGCCTGGACGAGGTTGGCCCCGGTCGCGCGGTGCTCGGCGATCTCGGCGGTGAGGCGCGACTGCAGCGCGGCGAGGTCAAGCTGCAGGCGGATCATGGCATCGAATTGCCGGCCGACGCGCCGGGCCGCCGCCACGAGGGCGAGGACGAAGACCAGGATCATCGCGGTCTCCGCCACCGCCTGGCCGTCGCCGTCGAGGGCGATCCGCAGCGCGACGGGCGCCGTCGCCGCGACCAGGAAGGCAATCACCGTCGGCAGATGCGGGTAGTGCAGCGAGGCGGCGCCGGAGCACATGCCGGCGAGGAGGAAGATCCAGAACTGCCGGTAGATGCCTGCCTCCGGCATCAGCCAGGCGCCGCCGAGGCCCCAGCACAGGCCCGCCAAGCCGCTGCCGCCCGCGACGACGAGGCCCCAGCGCGGATCCTCCTTGCGGGCGGAGGCACCGTAGCGCCGCCAGCCGACCACGCGCAGGCCGGCGACGCCGAGGCAGGCGGCATACCAGGCGATAGCCCGCATATCCCCGCGGTGGAGGACAAGGAGGGCGGTCGCCAAGCTGGCATTCGCCAGCGTGGTCGCCAGTGCGACCGGCACCTGCGCGAAGACCGCCTTGACCCGCTCGAAGCGGAGATCGGGCCCCATCGCCACCCACCGCCCCCTTGTTGCCCCGGGATTAGACCAGATCGCGGCCACCGTTGCGAGGCCACGCCGAATTCCGTGATCCCGGCCGGCTTGCCGCCCCTGCGACCCGCCCCTACACCCCGGGGCGCGACAAGGGGGACCCGCTCTGCCGATGCCCGCTGATCCTTTCGGCCTGCTCCGCGACCTGGCGGAGATGCCCGAGCGCGGCTTCCGCAGCCTGATCGGCCAGCCGCGCATCCGCCTTGCCGTCACCGGCCTGACCCGGGCGGGAAAGACGGTCTTCCTCACCGCCCTGGTCGCCAACCTGCTGGCGGCGGGGCGTGGGCGGCGGACGCTGCCGCTGCTGGAGCAGGCCGCCGGCGGGCGGCTCCGCGGCGTGCGCCTCGTCCCGTCGGCGACGGAAGCCTTGCCGCGCTTCGACGTGGAGGCGCATCTGGCCGCGCTCGCCGCCGATCCACCGGCCTGGCCGGGGCGGACCGACGACCTCTCGACGCTGGAGCTCACCCTCGACCTGGAACGGGGCAGCAGCCTCGGCGGGCTGCTCAGCCCGGTCCTCGGCCAGAGGCGGGTGACGCTGGAGCTGCTCGACTATCCGGGCGAGTGGCTGCTCGACCTGCCGATGCTGGACCAGTCCTATGCCGCCTGGTCGGCCGAGGCGCTGCGGCGGCTGCGCCGGGCGGAGGGGGCCGCGGCGGCCCGCGCCTTCCTCGCCTGGGCCGAGGCGTTGCCGGCCCAGGCCCCGGCCGATGAGGCGCTGGCGCGGCGCGGCCACGCGCTTTACCGCGATGCGCTCAGGGAATGCCGGGACCGGCTCGGCTTCCGCTTCCTCCAGCCCGGGCGCGTGCTCAACCCCGGGCCGCGCGGGGAGACGCCGCTGCTCTGGTTCTTCCCGCTGCCGCATCCCCGCGGCGGCGGGCTGGCCGGGCTGCTGGCCGAGCGCCACGCCGCCTATGTCGCGGCGCAGCGGGACGAGTTCTTCGAGCCCTTCTTCCGCCGCTTCGAGCGGCAGGCGGTGCTGGTCGACGTGCTCGGGGCGCTGCATGCCGGCCGCGCCGCCTTCGAGGACACGGCGGAGGCCCTCTCTGCCATCGCCGGCGCGCTGCGGCATGGCGGCGGCTGGTTCGACTGGCTCACCGGGGCAGGCATCAGCCGCATCGCCTTCGCCGCCACCAAGGCCGACCACGTGCCGGCGCGGCAGCGGGATGCGCTGGCGGCGCTGCTCGGCCATCTGGTCGCCGGGCCGCAGGGGAGGGCGAGCGAGGCCGGGGTGCCGACCAGCGTCCATGCCCTCGCCGCACTCCGCTGCACCGAGGACGACGTCGCGGTGCTGGATGGCCGCCCGGTCGCCGCGGTGCGCGGGCTGCTGCTGGAGAATGGCCGCAGCGCCAAGGTCTATCCGGGCGAGATCCCGCTGCGGCCGCCGGAGCCGGGTTTCTGGGACCATGGCTTCTTCGAGATGCCGGAATTCCAGCCGCCGCGGCTGGACGCGGCGGGCGGCTCCGGCGTTCCGCATCTCGGGCTGGACGCGCTGCTGGCGGCGCTGATCGGAGACCTGCTGTGAGCGATGCGCCGAGGGGACCGCGCGTGATCCTGGAGGAGCCGGCACCGAGGCTCGACTTTCAGTGGGAGCAGGCGGTGGTGCCGGTGGCGGTGCCCGTCCCGCGGTCGCGCTGGTCCGGCCTCGGGCGGGCGGCGGCGGGGGCGGCGGTGCTCGGCCTCGGCCTCGCGGCGCTGGATTCCGTGAACTTCGTCGTCGACCAGTTCGGCCGCGGGCCCGTGCAGGGCTGGGCGACGCTCGGCGTGGTGGCGCTCGGCTTCGGCCTGCTCGCGGGCGGCGTCTGGCGGGAGCTGCGCAGCCTCGCCGCCCTCCGGGCCGTCGACCGGGCGCGGGCGGCCTTCGCGCGGCAGGACCTGGAGGCGGCGCGGGCCGAGGCGCTGCGCTGGGCCGGCGGCGTCGCCGAGGCCGCGAGCCTGCAGCCGGCGCTGCGCCAGGCCGGCAGCACCGAGGAGCTGCGCGCCCTGCTGGAAGGCGGGCCGCTGCGGCTGCTGGATGCCGAGGCGGCGGGGCTCGGCCGGGTCGCGGCGGTGCAGGCCTTCTCGATCACCGCGGTCAGCCCCTCGCCGGGCCTGGATGCGCTGGTCTTCGCCTGGCGCGGGGTGCGGCTGGTGCGGCAGGTGGCGGCGCTGCACGGGCTGCGGCCGGGCTTCGCCGGAACCTTCGCCCTGCTGCGCCGGACGCTGTTCGATGCCGCGACGGTCGCGGTGACGGATGTGGCGGTGGATGCGGCGGCGCGGGCCCTGCTTTCCAACAAGCTGCTGGAGCAATTCGCCGGCGAGGCGGCGGCCGGGGCCGTGGCGGCGCGGCGGATGCTGCGCCTTGCCCGCGTCGCGGCGGAGGCCTGCCGGATCGTGCCGCCGGCGCGGTGATCAGCCCTCGACCGCGAGCAGCTTGTCCCTGAGCGCGAGGACCCGCCGCTTCAGGTCGTGGACCGCCTCCCTGTCGCCGCCGAAGGCCTGCTCCATCCAGTCGGGATGCAGGGCGCAGGCCTTGTCGTGGAGGGCGCGGCCCTGCTCGGTGAGGCGGATGCGCACCTGCCGCTCATCCACCGTGTCGCGCTCGCGCCGGATATGGCCGAGCGCCTCCAGCCGCTTTAGCAGCGGCGTGAGCGTGCTGGATTCGAGGAAGAGCTTCTCGCCGATGGCGCTGACCGTGCGGTTGTCCTCCTTCCACAGGACGATCATCACGAGGTACTGCGGGTAGGTCAGGCCGATCCGCTCGAGCATCGGCTTGTTGGCGCGCCCGATCGCCTGCGCCGTCGAGTGCAGGGCGAAGCAAAGGAACTCGTTCAGGTCCAGGCTCGGACTGGTCGATGGCGTTTCGCTCATGGCTGCATCCCCAGATGCGGGGTCTCCCTGACGCCTCCAAATGAATATCGCGCGATTTAATCGTACATGAAAGACCTGCATGGCGGCCATGCAGCCATGTCTATCGTGTACGACCTAATCGCCCGCTACATAGCCTCCCAACAGCGGCGCCGGTTGGCGGCGCTGAAGGAGATTGGAACCATGTACCGCAACGCACTCATCGCCTCCCTGGTGCTCTTCGGCACGGCCGGTACCGCGCTGGCCCAGGATAACGGCCCCCGCCTGATCGGTGGCGGCGCCGATGGCGGGCCCCGGGTCGAGTATGCCGAGCCCAGTCAGAACGTCGTCGGCGGCGGCTATGCCCGCATCACCGGCGAGGCCGGCAACCGCAGCGTCACCGCCGTCGGCCCGACCGCCGGCCAGGCCCCGACGGGTTATGTCGCCCAGTTCGTGGGCGGCGGCCGCGAACAGGCCCTGGTCTATGTCCCGGCGCAGCCGGGCAGCCCGACCATGGCCGCCCAGCCCTCCGACCGCATCGGCGGCTGAGCACGGCCGATCTCCCGCGGCGCCTCCGGGCGCCGCGGGATCTCACCCCTCCAGCCTGACATTGGCGATGCGGGCCACCTCGCGCCATTGCGCGATCTCCCGCCGCACGAAATCGCCGAACTCCTCCGGCGTCCCGGGTGCCGCCGTGCCGCCGAGCTCGATGAAGCGCGCCTGCATCGTGGGCTGACGCAGGATGGCGCCGAGATCGCCATTGATCCTCTGCACGATCTCGGCCGGCGTCCCCGCGGGTGCGCAGAGGCCAGTCCAGCCATAGGCGCCATAGCCCGGCGCCACCGTCTCGGCGATGGTCGGCACCGCCGGCAGCTGCGGCGCGCGCTCCGGCGTCGTCACCGCGATCGGGATCACCTTGCCGGCCTGGATATGCGGCAGGGCCGAGGCGACGCTGTCGAACATCAGCTTGACGTTGCCCGAGAGCAGGTCGGCCATGGCCGGCCCGCTGCCGCGGTAATGCACCGTGTTCACCTTGATGCCGGTCCGGTGGACGAAGAGCTCCGCCGACATGTGTTGGCTCGTCGCCGGCCCCGCCGTCGCCAGGTCGACCGCGCCGGGCGCCGCCTTGGCCGCCGCCACCACCTCCGCCGCCGTGCGCAGCCCGAGCGAAGGGTGCGCCACGATCAGCAGCGGCAGCACCACCACGTTGCTGACGAAGGCGAAGTCGCGCTCGGCATCATAGGGGATGCGCGGCAGTACCGACGGGTTGACGCCGAGCGTCCCCGAGGTCCCGGCCGTGAGCGTATAGCCGTCGGGGGCTGCCCGGGCGCCTGCCTCCAGCGCCGGCGCCCCGGCCCCGCCGCCGCGGTTCTCGACGATGACGCGCTGCGGCCAGCGGCGCGACAGCTCGTCGGCATAAAGGCGGGTGAAGATGTCGGCCGCCTGGCCGGGCGGGAAGGGGACGATGATGCGCACCGGCTTCTCCGGCCAGGCCGGCTGCGCCCGGGCGATCCCGGGCAGCAGGGCGGCCGCCCCGAGCAGGCGGCGTCGCGTGGCCTGCGGCATGGTCTGTCCCTCCCCTGGTCTTTACCCCAGGATGGCGCCAAAGCTGCGGGAAGGGGAAGCGCATGGCCGCCAATTCGGTACGGATCGCGGTGCTGCCGGGCGACGGCATCGGCACGGAGGTGACCGAGGCGACGCTCGCGGTGCTGGAGCCTCTCGCACGCCGCCACGGCATCGGCCTCTCGACCGAGATGCTGCCGGCCGGTGCCTTCCACTACCGGGCGACCGGCGAGGCCTTCCCCGAGGCCAGCTTCCGCGCCGCCGAGGCGGCCGATGCCATCCTGCTCGGCGCCATGGGCTGGCCCGGCATCCGCCAGGCGGACGGGACGGAGATCGCGCCGCAGCTCGACCTCCGCTTCCGCCTCGGCCTCTATGCCGGGGTGCGGCCGGTGCGGGCCATCCCCGGCGTGCCGCTGGCGCTGGCCGATCCGCGCGCCCGATCCATCGACTTCGTCCTGGTGCGGGAGAGCACGGAGGGGCTGTTCCACTCGCGCGGCACCGGGCTGGTGACGGAGGACCGGGCGGAGGAGACGCTCCGCATCACCCGCGCGACGACGGAGAAGCTCTCACGCTTCAGCTTCCGCCTCGCCGAGCGCCGGGCGGCGCGGCTCGGCCGCCGCGGGCGGGTGACGCTGGTGGACAAGGCGAACGTGTTCCGCGCCTTCGCCTTCATGCGCGCGGTCTTCGATGGCGTCGCCGCGGAATTCCCCGAGGTCGAGAGCGGCCACCACTATGTCGACGCCATGGCGCTCGACCTGGTGCGGCACCCTTGGGCCTTCGACGTGCTGCCGACCGAGAACATGTTCGGCGACATCCTCTCCGACCTCGCCGCCGGGCTGGTGGGCGGGATGGGCTTCTCGCCCTCGGCCGATATCGGCGACGAGCATGCGGTCTTCCAGCCGGCGCATGGCACGGCGCCCGACATCGCCGGGAAGGGCATCGCCAATCCGACGGCGATGCTGCTCTCGGCGGCGATGATGCTCGACTGGCTCGGGAGCCGCGGCGCCGGCCAGGGTTTCGCCGAGGCGGGGGCGGAGCTGGAGGGGGCGGTGGATGCCGCCTTCGCCGCCGGCCTGCGCACCGCCGATATCGGCGGCGGCGACGGCACGGCGGCGGTGGTGCGGGCGGTGACGGAGCGGCTCGGCCGGTGATCTCGCGCCGCGCCCTGCTGGAAGGCGCCGCCGCGGCCGGCGGGGCGCGGGCGGCGGTCGCGGTGCTCGCCGCGCTCGGCGGGCTGCCGGCGATGCCGGTCGCGGCCGCGCCGCCGATGCTGCCGCGGGACGGGCGGCGGGTGCTGGTGGTCGGCGGCGGCATCGCCGGGCTTGTCGCGGCGCTCGAGATGCGGCGGGCGGGCTGGGCGGTGCGGGTGCTGGAGGCCGCGCCCCGCGCCGGCGGGCGCTGCATGACGCTGCGGGCCGGCGACGTGGTGGAGGAGGAAGGCGGGCCGGCGCAGCGCGTCACCTGGGATGCGGCGCCGCATCTCTACGCCAATCCCGGGCCCGCGCGCATCCCGCACCACCATCGCGGCATCCTCGGCTACTGCCGGGCGCTCGGCGTGCCGCTCGAGGTGCTGGTCGACGAGAACCGGGCGGCGCTCCTCGCCTCCGCAGCCGGGCCGGTGCCGATGCGGCGCGTGCAGGCCGACCTGCGCGGCCTGGTCGCCGAGCTGGCGGCCAAGGGGCTGGAGCGCGGCACGGCCGAGGCGCCGCTCGGCGAGGCCGATCTCGAGGCGCTGCGCGCCATGCTGCGCCGCTTCGGGGCGCTGGGGCGGGACATGCGCTACCACGGCACGTCCCGCGCGGGCTGGGCGGAGGCGCCGGGGGCTGGCCTCGCCCCGCCGCGCGCCGTCGCGCCGCTCGACCCGCGCCTGCTGCTGGAGCCGTCGCTCTGGGAGGGTGCCGCCTTCGCCGAAGGGGTGGATTACGCGGCGACCATTCTGCAGCCGTCGGGCGGCATGGACCGCATCGCCGCCGGCTTTGCAACGGCCCTCGGCGACGCGCTGGTGACGGGCGCCGAGGTGCTGTCGCTTCGCCGCACCGAAGCCGGCGCCCGGGTCGCCTGGCGCGGCGCGGATGGCACGGTGCGGGAGGAGGAGGCGCCGCGCATCCTGCTCGCCCTGCCGGCGCCGGTGCTGGCGCGGCTCGACACCGACCTCTCGGCCGAGCGCAAGGCGGGGCTCGCCGCGCTGCACTACGCCGCCGCCGCCAAGCTCGCCTTCCAATGCGAGCGGCGCTTCTGGGAGGAGGACCATGCCATCTATGGCGGCATCTCCTGGCTGCCGCGGGAGGCGACGCAGATCTGGTACCCGTCGCATGGCTTCCACGCCGCGAAGGGCATCCTGACCGGCGCCTATATCTGGGAGGACGAGATCGGCGAGCGCTTCGGCGCCCGCAGCCCGGCCGAGCGCGCCGCCGTCATCGCCACGGATGGCGAGACGCTGCACCCGGGCCTCTCGCAGGAGGTCGCGTCGCCGGTCTCGGTCGCGTGGCGGCGGATGCCGCGGGCACGCGGCGCCTGGGCAGAATGGACGGCGGAGCAGCGGCGCGGCCTCTACCCGCTGCTGCGGGCGCCGGAGGGCCCCTATCACTTCGCCGGGGAATACCTCTCCTGGCTCACCGGCTGGCAGGAGGGCGCGGTGCTCTCCGCCTGGGCGGCGCTGGAAGGGATGGCCTGACGCCCGCGGGCCCTGGCGCGTCAGCGGGCGTCGAATTGGGTCTCCAGCAGGCGCGTGACGGCGCCGAGCGTCGATGCGCCCGGGCGGCGGTTCAGCAGGTGCAGGCTGCCGACGGCCTCCACCGTCTCGAAGAACTCGAAGATCGGGCCGTAATAGGGCCGCTCGGGCCCGATATCGTGGACCATCACCCGCGGCGCCTCGCTCCGGCCAGCGAAGGCCAGCAGGATCGAGAGGCAGCAGGCGACGCGGAACCGCCCGTCCACATAGACGAGGTCCGGCAGCAGGCCGATCCCCTGCCATTCGGCCCATGGGCGCGCCAGATAGGTCGGCCAGGCCACCTGCGGGTTCTCCGCCGCCGGCGCCCCCAATCCCCGGTCGGGCCGAAATCGGCATGGACCAGGCGGACCTGACCGGTGGCAACCTTGGGCGCCAGTTCCGGATGGACCCGCGCCACCTCCACCCAGCGTTGGTCGGAATCGGCCGCGACCACGGTGTCGGCGCCGCTGCGCAGGGCGAGGAGGGTCGAGCCGCCGATGCCGAATTCGAGGTAACGGCGGCAGCCGGTGGCAAAGACCCGATGCATCAGATCGAGCTCGTCCCCGAAGAGATGCGGGGCGCCGAGTTGCGGCTCGGGCGCCTCGGCGCGCGGCGAACGCCAACCTCGCAGCAAGGTCGTGATGGCCAAGGACAAGGTCTCGGTTTCTTGCTTTCGGGACGCAGGAGCTTCCCGTCCGGCACGGATGACGGGCGGCCCCTGCGCAGGGCCGGCTCGCCCGGTTCGGGTGGCCGGCCGTCGGGAGCCATGCCCACACTGTCCCGCCCTGGAAGGCGGCTTGCAGCGGTGAAGGCGAGCCATGGCGAGCGACAGGGGGAAGCTAGCACCCATGCCCGCGACTGCAATCTTAAAGTGTATTCAGATGGATGATGCAACTTATACGTGTGCAACAAGGCCGGCGCCATTGGCTTCGGCAAGATACCCTGGGCGGCTTGCTGCACGGGCGCCTAGAAGTCGACGCTCAGGATCATCTTGCCGAGCCAGCGGTCGCTCGCATGCGTCAGCCCATGGCCGAGGCCGAGATGCAGGGCGAAGCGGTTGCTCAACTTGATGTCGGTGGTGACGAAGAGCTGGTGCGCCTGCCGCGGCAGGCCCTCGCCGCGGCTGAAGCGACCGAAATCCATGTAGTGCTCGACGCCGAGCCAGACGACGGGTGCCACCTGCCGCACGCCGCGCACCGCCGGCGCGAAGATCGGGCCGCTGCGGCCGATCGGCACCTCCACCGCCGGGTTGAGGATCAGCTGCCAGGGCCCGGTGCGCAGGTCGATGATCGGCCGCAGCGTCAGCGCCCAGTCCGTCTCCGAGAAGCGGGCGGGCTGGTGGCGGATCTCGATGTCCAAGCCATAGGCGAAGGGACGGTCCTCGGCGCCCGGGCTGATGAAGGTGTTGCGCAGCTTGAAGCCGCCGCCATAGGTGTCACCCGAGAATTCGCGGGCGAAGGGCAGCAGCAGCGCCACCTCGTGCCAGGGCGCCGTCGCGTAGCCGAGTTCCGCCGTCGCCAGCAGCCCGTTGCGTGGCGCGCCCCCGTCGCCGAGCCGGCCGCGGCGCCCGGCATTCAGGTGGATGTTGAGGTCGGGCCGCCCCTGCTCGGCGATGCGGCCGTCGAAGACCTGGAATTCGTCGAACCCCGCCGCCCCGGCCGGCGAGGCGAGCAGCAGCGCGGCCAGGGCGAATGCAAGGCGCCTCATCGGGCGGCCGGCGCGATCACGATCCAGGTCGCCGTCACATGCACCGCGGTCTCCTCGCTGCCCTCGGCGCGGATCAGGATCTCGCCGAAGAGCATGCGCCTGCCGCGCTTCAGGATGCGCGCCTCTGCCAGCACCGGGCCGCTGCCGGCGGGGCGGAGGAAGTTCACCGTCATGGTGGAGGTGACGCTGTCGTCGCGCCCTTCGGTCAGGGAAAGCAGCGCCGCCCACATCGCCACGTCGGCAAGCCCCATCAACGCCGGGCCGGATAGCGTGTTGCCCGGCCGCAGCAGCCGGGCGGAGGCCGGCAGGCGCAGCAGGGCGCGGCCGCCCTCGGCCTCCAGCAGCTCGACTCCCCATTCCTCAGCGAGCGGCACGCCGCGACGGATCACGGCGAGCATGGTGGGGAGATCCATCAGCGTCCTTCCAGCACGCGGCCGATGCAGGGGTTGCGGCCCACCCAGTAGCAAAGCTCCGCCGGCCGGGCGATGCGATAGAGCGCGAGGTCACAGCGCAGCCCCGGCGCCAGCCGCCCACGATCGGCGAGTCCGAGCGCCGCCGTCGCCTCGACGGTCGCGCCGCGCAGCGCCTCGGTGACGGTGAGGCGGTAGAGGGTGCAGGCGAGGTTCAGCATCAGCAGCAGGGAGAGGGCAGGGGAGGAGCCCGGATTCATGTCCGTGCTCACCGCCATCCGGACGCCCGACGCCCGCATAGCGGCGATGTCGGGGATGCGGGTCTCGCGGAGGAAGAGCGTCGCCCCCGGCAGCAGCACGGCAACGGTCCCGGCGCGGCCCATGGCGGCGAGGCCTTGGGCGTTGGCATGCTCGAGATGGTCGACCGAAAGTGCGCCGCATTCAGCGCCGAGGGCGGCGCTGCCCATGTCGCCATGCTGGTCGCCATGCAGCTTGACCGGCAGGCCGGCGCGCCGTGCTGCCCCAATCACCAGCCGCGCATCCGCGGTGTCGAAGGCGAGAGGATCGTGGAAAATGTCGACGGCATCAGCGAGGCCATGCGCGGCAGGCACGATCGCCTCCGCCACGAGGCGGGCATAGTCGGCGCGACGGCCGGCGAATTCGGGCGGCACGGCATGGGCGGCGAGCAGCGTCGCCTGGATCGAGACGGGCAGCGCCTCGGCCAGGCGGCGGGCGGCGCGGAGCTGGCGCAGCTCCGCCGCCTGCTCGAGGCCGTAGCCCGACTTGACCTCGATGGTGGTGACGCCCTCGGCGATCAGCGCCTCGGCGCGGGGCAGGGCGGCGGCGAGCAGCGCCTCCTCGCTCGCCGCCCGCGTCGCGCGCACGGTGGAGAGGATGCCGCCGCCCGCCTTGAGGATCGCCTGGTAGTCCTCGCCGGCCAGCCGCCGCTCGAACTCGTCCGCCCGGTCGCCGCCGAAGACGAGATGGGTATGGCAGTCGATCAGCCCGGGCAGGATCCAGGCGCCGCCGCAATCCGTGGTCTCGATGCCGGTGCCCGGCAGCGCGTCCCGCGGCCCGACCCAGGCGATGCGGCCATCCTTCGCGGCGACGGCGCCGTCCTCGACGAGGCCGAGGCCCTCGCCCTCCATCGTCGCCAGCTGCGCGTTCAGCCAGACCCGGTCGAACACTAGGAGAGGTCCACCAGGGCGGCGAAGCGGCCGCGCTCCACCAGCGCCTTCACCGCGGCGATGTCGGGCGCCATGGTGCGGTCCGCATCCCAGGCGGCGGCTGCGCCCCGCACCAGCCCATGCGCCGCCTCGATGGCCGGCGTGCTCTGCAGCGGGCGGTGGAATTCGATGCCCTGTGCCGCCGCCAGCAACTCGATCGAGAGGATCCCCGCCAGGTTCGCCGCCATGTCGTGCAGCCGGAGCGCGGCGCCGGTCGCCATGCTGACATGGTCCTCCTGGTTGGCGCTGGTCGGGATGCTGTCGGTGCTGCGCGGCACGGCGAGCGCGCGGTTCTCGGCGGTGAGCGCGGCGGCCGTCACCTGCGCGATCATGAAGCCGGAATTGAGCCCGCCGTCGCGGACGAGGAAGGCCGGCAGGCCGGAGAGCGCCGGGTCGGTCAGCAGGGCGATGCGCCGCTCGCTGATCGAGCCGAGCTCGGCGAGCGCCAGCGCCATGGTGTCGGCGGCGAAGGCCACCGGCTCCGCATGGAAGTTGCCGCCCGACAGCACGTCGCCGTCAATGACGAGAGGGTTGTCGGTGACGGCATTCGCTTCCCGCTCCAGCACCGCGGCGGCCTGGCCGAGCAGGTCGAGGCAGGCACCCGCAACCTGCGGCTGGCAGCGCAGCGAATAGGGGTCCTGCACGCGCGGGTCGCCCTCGCGGTGGCTCTCGCGGATCTGGCTGCCGGCCAGCAGCCCGCGCAGCGCCGCCGCCACGCGGATCTGCCCCGGCTGGCCGCGCAGGGCATGGATGCGCGGGTCGAAGGGCGTGTCGCTGCCGCGCGCCGCATCCACCGACATGGCGCCGGCGACGAGCGCCGTCCGCAGCAAGTCCTCGGCCGCGAAGAGCGCCGTCAGCGCCAACGCGGTGCTGACCTGCGTGCCGTTAAGCAGCGCCAGCCCCTCCTTCGGGCCGAGGGCGATGGGGGCGAGGCCGGCGGCCGCCAGCGCCTCCGGCCCGCGCAGCACGCGCTCGCCCTGGAAGGCCTCGCCCTCCCCGATCAGCAGCAGCGCCATATGGGCGAGCGGCGCCAAGTCGCCCGAGGCGCCGACCGAGCCGCGCGCTGGGATGGCCGGCAGCACATCGGCCGCCAGCAGCGCGAGCAGCGCCTCGATCGCCTCGATCCGGATGGCGGAGGCGCCACGCGCCAGCGAGGCCGCCTTCAGCGCCAGCACCAGCCGCACCACCGGCGCCGGCAGCAGCGGCCCGGTGCCGGCCGCATGGCTGCGCAGCAGGTTGACCTGGAGCTGGGCGAGCTGCGCCGGGCCGATCCGCGTCCCCGCCAGCTTGCCGAAGCCGGTATTGACGCCGTAGAGCGCCTCGCCGGTCGCCAGCCGCGCCCCGAGCGCCGCGACGCTCTCCTGCGCCACCGCCTGCCAGCCGGGGGCGAGCTCGAGCCGCCCGCCCTGCATCACCGCCCGCCACTGGCCGAGCCTGGCCTCGCCCGGAATGACCGCCATGATCCCTCCTTGCCCGCGCGTCAGCCGAGGCTCGGCAAGTCGAGCCCATGCTCCCGCGCGCAGTCGATGGCGATGTCGTAGCCCGCATCGGCGTGGCGCATCACCCCCGTCGCGGGGTCGTTCCACAGCACGCGCTTCAGCCGCCGCGCCGCATCCTCCGTGCCGTCGCAGACGATGACCATGCCGGAATGCTGGCTGAAGCCCATCCCGACCCCGCCGCCGTGATGGAGCGAGACCCAGGTGGCGCCGGAGGCGGTGTTGAGCAGCGCATTCAGCAGCGGCCAGTCCGAGACGGCGTCCGAGCCGTCCCGCATCGCCTCCGTCTCGCGGTTGGGCGAGGCGACGCTGCCGGAATCCAGATGGTCGCGCCCGATGACGATGGGCCCGATCTCGCCGCGCGCCACCATATCGTTGAAGGCGAGGCCGAGCCGGTCCCGCAGCCCGAGTCCGACCCAGCAGATGCGCGCCGGCAGGCCCTGGAAGCTGATCCGCGCCCGGGCCATGTCGAGCCAGCGATGCAGGTGCGGATCGTCCGGGATGAGCTCCCGCACCTTGGCATCCGTCCTGTAGATATCCTCCGGGTCGCCGGAGAGCGCCGCCCAGCGGAAGGGCCCGATGCCGCGGCAGAAGAGCGGGCGGATATAGGCCGGCACGAAGCCGGGGAAGCCGAAGGCCTCCGCCAGCCCCTCCTCCTTCGCCATCTGCCGGATGTTGTTGCCGTAGTCGAGCACCTTGGCGCCGAGCGCCTGGAAGTCGAGCATCGCCTGCACATGCGCGACCATGCTGCGCCGCGCGGCGGCGGCGACGCCAGCGGGGTCCGTCTCCCGCTTCGCCGCCCATTCGGCGAGGCTCCAGCCCGCCGGCAGGTAGCCGTTGGTCGGGTCATGCGCCGAGGTCTGGTCGGTGACGATGTCCGGCACGACGCCGCGGCGCACCAGCTCCGGGAAGACCTCCGCCGCATTGCCGAGCAGGCCGACGCTGACCGCCCGCCGCTCCTCGCAGGCGCGGCGGATCATCGCCAGCGCGGTGTTGAGGTCGTCCGCGCGGTGGTCAAGATACTTCGTCTCGAGCCGCTTCTCGATGGAGGAGGGCTGGCACTCGACCGCCAGCACGGAGGCCCCGGCGAAGACGCCCGCCAGCGGCTGCGCGCCCCCCATGCCGCCGAGGCCGCCGGTCAGGATCCAGCGCCCGGCGAGGTCGCCGCCGAAATGCTGCCGCCCGGCCTCGGCGAAGGTCTCGTAGGTGCCCTGCACGATCCCCTGGCTGCCGATATAGATCCAGGAGCCGGCGGTCATCTGGCCGTACATCATGAGGCCGCGGCGATCGAGCTCGGAGAAATGCTCCCAGGTCGCCCAGCGCGGCACCAGGTTGCTGTTGGCGATCAGCACCCGCGGCGCGTCCCGGTGCGTCTCGAAGACGCCGACCGGCTTGCCGGATTGCACCAGCAGCGTCTGGTCCTCGCGCAGCCGGCGGAGCGTGGCGACGATGCGCTCATAGCTTGCCCAGTCGCGTGCCGCCCGGCCGATGCCGCCATAGACGACGAGCTCGCCCGGCCGTTCCGCCACCTCGGCATCGAGGTTGTTCATCAGCATCCGGAGCGGCGCCTCCGTCGTCCAGTGGAGGGCGGATCGCTCCAGGCCGCGTGGGGCGCGGATGGCGGGGGCGTTGCGGAAGCGGGCGGCGGCTGGGTCGGTCATGGGGGGATGCTAAGCTGGCCCGGGCCGCGCGTCAGCCGTCGAACCGGCGGAGGGTTAAGCCGGGCGACCCGGCAAGGCGCGCCCGCCATGGCGCGGCCCTGGGCTGCGCCGGCCCGGCGACGGCCTGCAGGGCGCCAGGGCGGACCGCGCCCAGTGCCCGCCCGGCTGGTCGGGCCGCCCGAGAGGCGCCGCGCCCGCGGCGGGATGATCGCTCGATCGGGCTGCCCGCGCCGGCCGGTCACTCCTGCCCGGCGATGTCGCCCGCCGGCGCCCCTCCCCGGTCGGGGAAGACCCGCCGCGCCAGGCGCAGCAGCAGCCAGCAGCCGGTCGCCCAGGCGGCGCCGAGGCACCAGCCCGCCAACACGTCGCTCGGCCAGTGGACGCCGAGATAGACCCGGCTGGCGCCGACCAGCAGCGTGAGGGCGATGGCGGCGCCAAGGATATAGGCCCGCTCGCGCCGCCGTGCCGCGCCGCCGGCCAGGAGCGCGCCGAGGGTGAGGAAGCCGATCGCCGAGAGCATCGCGTGCCCGCTCGGGAAGCTGCTGGTCTCCACCTCGACCAGATGCGCGACGAGGCCGGGCCGCGGCCGGTCGAAGCCGCGCTTCAGCAGGGTGTTCACCAGCAGCCCGCCGGGCAGGGCGAGCAGGAGCAGCACCACCGAGCGCCATCGCCGCCGGAGCATCAGCCAGCCGAGGGCCAGCAGCGAGAGCAGGCCGAGGACGGGGATGCCGCCGAGCGCGGTGATGTCCCGCACCGCCAGCTCCAGCCAGGCCGGGCCGATCGGATCGGCCGGGTCGGCCGGGTTGCGCAGCGCCAGCAGCAGCGCCTCGTCGAAGCGGCCGGCCTCGCCCGCCAGCACCTCCGTCAGCTCGATGAAGCCGAAGATCCCGCCGGCGCAGACCGCGAGCGCCAGCAGCGGCGCGGCCTGGCGGATCAGCAGGGGTGCTGGGCGCGGCTCCGGCATTCGTGCTCTCCTCCATGGGTTCGATGCGGTGGCAACCTTGAGCCGCCTCGCCGGTTGCATCGGCGCAACAGCCCGGAGCCGCGACCATCACGACCGCTGAGCAACCTCGCCGCGCCCTGCTGATCGTCAACCGCCAGGCCCGCCGCGGCGCCGAGGCGGCGGAGGCGGCGCAGGACGCGCTGGAGATGGCGGGCCTCAGCGTCGCCCGCTTCGAGCCGCCGCCCGGGATGTCCTGCGCCGATGGTGTCGCCGCCGGCCTCGCCCAGGGGCGGAGCCAGGGGGGCGTGATCGACCGCATCGTCATCGGCGGCGGCGACGGCACGCTGAACGCCGCGATCCCGGGCCTGCTGGCGGCGGGGCTGCCCTTCGGCATCCTGCCCCTCGGCACTGCCAACGACCTGGCGCGCAGCCTCGGCATCCCGCTCGAGCTGGAGGGGGCGGCGCAGGTGATCGCCGAGGAGCAGCCGCGGCCGGTCGATCTCGGGGAGGTCAACGGGCACCGCTACTTCAACGTCGCCAGCATCGGCTTCAGCGCCGAGCTTGCCTCCGAGCTGAAGGCGGATGCGAAGCGGCGCTGGGGCACGCTCGGCTACGGCATCGCCGCCTTCCGCCTGCTGCGCCGCGCCCGGCCCTTCACCGCGACGCTGATCCATGACGGGCAGGTGCGGCGGGTGAAGACCATTCAGGTCTCGGTCGGCAACGGCCGGCATTATGGCGGCGGCATGACCGTCGCCGAGGACGCGCGGCCGGATGACGGGCTCTTCGATGTCTACAGCCTCGAGGTCGAGCATTGGTGGCGGCTGGTGGCGCTGATCCCCTGGCTGCGCAGCGGCACCCAGGGGCGCTGGCACGATGTCCGCGCCTTCCGCACCACGGCGCTGGAGCTGCGCACCCGGAAGCCCCGCCCGGTCAACACCGATGGCGAGCTGACGACGCACACCCCGGCCGTCTTCCGCCTGCACCGGGCGGCGCTCAAGGTCTTCGCGCCGCCCGGCTGAGCGGCCATGATGGGCCGATGCCCGAGTTCCACGCCTCCGCCGCCCTGCTGCCCGATGGATGGGCCGAGGATGTGCTCATCGCCGCCGATGCCGCCGGCTCCATCGCCGCCGTCACCTCCGGCGCGGCGCCGGGCGGGGCGCGGCGGCTTCGCGGCGCGGTGATCCCCGGGGTGCCGAACCTCCATTCCCACAGCTTCCAGCGCGCCATGGCCGGGGCGACGGAGCGGCGCGGGCCGGAGGGGCGGGACAGCTTCTGGTCCTGGCGGGAGGTGATGTACCGCTTCAGCGAGCGGCTCGGGCCTGAGGAGGCGGAGGCGATCGCCGCCCAGCTCCAGGTGGAGCTGCTGGAATGGGGCTTCACCAGCCTCGCCGAGTTCCACTACCTGCACCACCAGCCGGACGGCACCCCTTACGCGGAGCCGGCGGAGATGGCGCTGCGCAACCTGGCCGCCGCCCGCCGCACCGGCATCGGCCTGACCCTGCTGCCGGTGCTCTACCGGCATGGCGGCATCTTCGGCCTGCCGCCGGCGCCGGGGCAGCGGCGCTTCCTCAACGACATCGATGCCTATCTGCGGATCGTCGAGGCCTGCCGGTCGGCGGCGGGGGAGGACTCCCAGGCCGCCATCGGCCACGCCCCGCACAGCCTGCGCGCGGTGACGCCGGACATGCTCGCCGCGGTGGCGGAGGAGCCAGGGCCGCTGCACATCCACATCGCCGAGCAGCAGCGCGAGGTGGCGGAATGCCTCCTCGCCACCGGCGCCCGGCCGGTGCAGTGGCTGCTCGACAACCTGCCCGTGGATGGGCGCTGGTGCCTGATCCATGCCACCCACATGAACCCGGCCGAGACGGCGGCGCTCGCCGCGACCGGCGCCGTCGCCGGCCTCTGCCCGACGACGGAGGCCTCGCTCGGCGACGGATTCTTCCCGCTCCCGGCCTGGCTCGCCGCCGGTGGACGGTTCGGGGTCGGGACGGACAGCCATGTCGGCACCGCCGCGCGGGACGAGCTGCGGCTGCTGGAGGTGGGCCAGCGCCTTCGCCTCGAGGCCCGCGCCGTGGCGACGAGCGAGGCGCAGCCGCATCCCGGCCGTTTCCTGCTGGACGGGGCGCTGGCCGGCGGCGCCATCGCCTGCGGGCGCCCGGTCGGCGCCATCGCCCCCGGCCGGCGCTGCGACCTGGTCGAGCTCGATACGGAGCATCCGCTGCTCGCCGGCCATGCCGGGGACGGGCTGCTCGATGCCTGGGTCTTCTCCGGCGGGGCGAATGCCGTCCGCACCGTCATCGCCGGCGGCCGGGCCGTGGTGGAGGGCGGGCGGCATGTCGAGGCCGGGGCGATCGGCGCGGCCTATGGCCAGGTGATGCGCCGGCTCATGGCCTGACGTTCCGGGGCCGCGACCCCATCTGATGGGGGATGGTTGCCCCGCTTCTCGACATCCGCCGCATCTACCTCGAAGCCGCGGCGGCAGCCCTGCCGCGCGGCCAGGCGGTGCTCGACCGCTTCCCGGAGGCCGAGCGCATCGAGGTCGCCTCGCACTGGCGCATCTCGGAACTCCGCGAGGGCGATCCGGAGGACTACCTCCGCCCGAAGCGCGAGGTACTGGTCCTCGGCGTGAAGAAGGGCCTTGCCTTCCGCCCGAACGGCCGCAGCGCCGACTTCATCGCGCCCTCCAGCTCCAATGGCTGCGCCATGGCGTGTGCGTACTGCTACGTCGCGCGGCGCAAGGGCCATGCGAACCCGATCACCGTCTTCGCCAATATCGAGGGCATCCTCGCCGCCACCGCCCGCCACGCCGCGCAGCAGGGGCCGAAGCGGGAGCCGAACCAGGTCGACCCGCGGGACTGGGTCTACGACCTCGGCGAGAACGGCGACCTCTCGGTCGATGCGCTGGTCTCCGACAATGTCCGCGACCTCGTGGCGCTCTTCCGCACCCTGCCGAATGCCAAGGCCAGCTTCGCCACCAAGGGCGTGACGCCGGCGCTGCTCGACTACGACCCGAGGGGCCGCACCCGCATCCGCATGTCGCTGATGCCGCACGGCATGGCGAAGCTGCTCGACGTCCGCGCGCCCTCGATCGCCGAGCGCATGGCCTTCGTCCCGGAGCTGCACCGCGCCGGCTACGAGGTCCACCTGAACTTCTCCCCCGTCGTCCTGCACGAGGGCTGGGAGGCGGAATGGACGGCGCTCTTCGCGGAACTCGACGCGCTGCTGCCCGCTGCGGTGAAGCAGCAACTGGCGGCCGAGATCATCATGCTGACCCATAACGAGGCGCTGCACGAGGTGAACCTCGCCTGGCACCCGAAGGCCGAGGAGATGCTCTGGCGCCCCGACATCCAGGAGGAGAAGCGCTCCGAGGCGGGCGGGGTGAACCTCCGCTACCGCACCGGCTGGAAGGGGCGCTGGCTCGCCCGCTTCCAGGCGCTGCTGGCGCAGCACATGCCCTATTGCCGGGTGCGCTATGCCTTTTGACGCCGCCCCGCCGCGCCTCTGGGTGCCGAAGCGCGTGCTGGCGACGCCGGCCGCCCTCAACTGGCCGGAGGGCGCCGCCATGGCAGAGCGCGCCGCCGCCCTCGGCGCCGAGCTGGTCCGGCTGAAGTCGGATCGCCTCACCGGCCTGCCCGACACCTACCGCGACGCGAAGACGACGCTTGCCCTGGTCGTGGCGCCGCCCAGCAAGCGCCGGCCGCAGCCCATCCCGCCGAGCGCCGATTTCCGCTTCGACCTCGCCGCGGGCTGCCCGGCGCACTGCCAGTACTGCTACCTCGCGGGCTCGCTCGCCGGGCCGCCCATCATCCGCGCCTATGCCAACCTGCCGGAGATCCTGGCGGAGCTGCCGCCGCTGCTCGGCCAGGGCCGTGTGACCTCCACCGATGCCGCGCGGGCGGGGGAGGGGACGACCTTCGAGTGCTCCTGCTACACCGACCCGCTGGCGCTCGAGCACATCACCGGCGCGCTCGCCGCCGCCATCCGCCGCTTCGGCGCGTGGGAGGCGCCCGTGCAGCTCCGCTTCACCACCAAGTATGATGCGGTGGAGCCGCTGCTCGGCCTCGCGCACAACCGGCGCACGCGCATCCGCTTCTCGCTCAATGCCGCGGGGGCGGAGCGCTTCGAGGGCGGGGCGCCGCGCATGCCGGCAAGGCTCCGCGCGATGCGGCAGATGGCAGAGGCCAGCTACCGCATCGGCCTCACCATCGCGCCGATCCTGCCGATCGCCGGCTGGCAGGAGCAGTACGACCGGCTCATGGCGGATTGCGCCGAGGCGCTGGACGGCATCGCGGACCCCGACCTCACCGTCGAGCTCATCACCCACCGCTTCACCGAGTCCTCGCGCAAGATCCTGCGCGGCTGGTACCCCGGCAGCCGGCTCGAGATGGAGGATGCCAGCCGCAGCCGGAAGACGACCAAGTTCGGCGGCATCAAGTATGTCTTCCCGCGCGAGCAGATGGCCGAGCTGCGGCGGGGGATCGAGGCAAGCCTCGCCCGCCACCTCCCGCAGGCCCGGCGCCTCTACTGGACCTGACGGCCTGCCCCCTGCCATAACGGATATGGGAAGGACGCGCTCACGGCCCACCTGCAACAGGGAGGAGCGGCATGCACCGACTCGTCACCGCGGCCCTCGCCGCGCTCGTCGCCATGCTTGCGCCGCTGGGGGCCGGGCCAGCCCCCGCCCAGACCCGCTGGGTCATGGCCACCGCCTATCCGGACGCGAATTTCCACACCCAGACCGTGCGCGCCTTCCTCGCCGACATCGAGGCGGCGGCGCCGGGCAAGCTCGCCGTCCAACTCCACACCAATGCCTCGCTGATGCCGCTGACACAGATCAAGCGCGGCGTGCAGACCGGGCAGATCCAGCTCGGCGAGTTCCTCCTCGGCGCCTATGGCAACGAGGACCCTGTCTACGAGGTCGACTTCATCCCCTTCCTCGCCAGCAACTGGGCGGAGGGCCGCGCCCTCGGCCAGGCGATCGAGCCCGCCATCCGCGCCCGGCTGGAGCGCCAGGGGCTGACAGCGCTCTACTTGGTCCCCTGGCCGAGCCAGGGCCTCTACAGCCGCACCGAGCTGCGCAGCATCGAGGACCTGAAGGGCAGCCGCTTCCGCGCGCAGACGCCGATCATCGCCCGCATGGCGGAGCTGCTGGGCGCGACGCCAGTGCTGGTGCAGGCGGCCGACATCCCGCAGGCCTTCGCCACCGGCATCGCCACCGCCATGGTGACGAGCGCCCAGACCGGCGTCGACAGCGCCGCCTGGGACTACTCGAAGTACTTCTACAATATCGGCTTCACCCTGACGCGGAACGTGGTGGTGGCGAATACCCGGGCGCTGCGCTCGCTCGACGCCGCCACCCAGGCCGCCATCGCGGCCGCCGCCGAGCGTGCCGCAGCACGTGGCCTGGAGGCGTCCCAGGCCTCCGAGCAGCAGATGACGGCCCGCCTCCAGGCCCAGGGCATGCAGACCCCGGTGCCGAGCGAGACCCTCATGTCCGGCCTCCGCGCCATTGGCGCGCGGCAGGAGGAGGAATGGCTCGCCAAGGCCGGGCCGGACGGACGGGCGATGCTGGAGCGCTACCGCGCCCTGCTCCGCCAGTAGGCGCTCAGGCGACGCTGCCTTCGGGCAGCGCCGCCACATGGTCGTAGATGGCGCCGGCGGTGGTGATCCACGCCTCGCCCCGCCGCGCCGCGATGGCCGAGAGCGCCCCGCGCAGCGCCCGCAGCCCGGTAGGGCTGGCCGATGATGTACGGATGCAGCGCGATCCCCATGACCTGCGGGATGCCGTCGCGCGCCACCTGCTCCAGCCGCTCCGCGAAATCGGCCAGCACCATGGCGGCGAACCGCTCGGCGCCGTCCTTGCGGGCCACGATGGAGGGGATGTCGTTCACCTCCTGGGGATAGGGGATGGCGAGCAGCCGTCCGGCCTTCGTCTGCATCCAGACCGGCTGGTCGTCCATGCACCAGTTCAGCGTGTAGCGGTAGCCGGCCTCGGCCAGCAGGTCGGGCGTCACGCGGCTCTCGGCGATCCAGGGCGAGAGCCAGCCGCGCGGCGCCGCCCCCTCATGCGCCAGGATGGCGGCCGTGCTCTCCGCGATCAGCGCCCGCTCCGGCCCCGCATCGAGCATCGACTGCCGCTCGCTGTTGGTCCGCCCATGCCCGGCGATCTCGTCGCCCCGCGCGCGGTGCGCCGCGACCAGCTGCGGGGCGTAGTCGTACATCGCGCTGTTGAGCAGCACCGTCGCCGGCAGGTCGAGGGCGTCCAGCAGCTCGATCAGCCGCCAGGCGCCGACGCGGTTGCCGTAGTCCCGCCAGGCGAAATTCAGCACGTCCGGCTGCGGCCCGCCCGGCGCCAGCTCCGCCCCCAGGCCCTCGCCGAAGGCGAAATGCTCGAGATTGACGCCGAGATAGACCGCAAGCCCGGCCCCGCCCGGCCAGGCGTAACGCGGCCGCCCGGGCCAGGGGCGGTAGTCGTAACGGCCATGGCTCGGCAGCATGATGGGCACCCGATGCGGTTTGCCCCCATCTGCCCGGCACTTTGCGGCACTGCAAGGTGACGAAGCCTCGGCGCCACCCTAATATGCGTCATGGCTTCCCCCTCGGCTGGCCGCCAGGACGCAGCGCGCGCCCTGCTGCGCCGCGAATCCCGGGCCCTTCGCGGCCGCGTCCTGCTGCCCGTCCTCCTGGGCGTGGCCGCCACCGCCTGCGCCCTGGGCACGATCTGGCTGGTCGCGCGGCTGCTTGCCGCCCTGCTCGGCAGCCCCGGCGCCGGCTGGGCGGAACTCGCCGCCGCCGCGGCACTGGCCGTGCTCGGCGCTGCGCTCGGCCTGGCCCAGGAACGCGCGCAGCTTGCCGCCGGCGAGGCGGCGCGCACCCGCCTCCGCGACCTCGCCTTCGCGCGGCTGCTCGCGGCCGGGCCGGCCGCGCCGCGTGGCGTCGGCGAGGCGGCCTCCCTCGCGGTCGACAGGGTGGAGGCGCTCGACGGCTATTTCGGCCGCTGGCTGCCGGCCGCGATGCTGGCCCTGCTCGCGCCGCTGATGGTCATCGCCGCCGCCAGCACCGCCGATCCGCGCAGCGGCCTGCTGCTGGCCATCGCCGGCCTGCTCTACCCGGTGGCGATGGCATTGACCGGCATCGGCGCCGCCCAGGCGAGCCGGCGCCAGTTCGAATCGCTGGAACGCCTGTCCGGCCGCTTCCTCGACCGGATGCGGGGGTTGCCGACCCTCGTGCTCTTCAACCGGCAGGAGGCGGAGGCGGAGGCGCTCGGCAAGGCGGCCGACGAGCTGCGGCAGCGGACCATGACGGTGCTGCGTGTCGCCTTCCTCTCCGGCACGGCGCTGGAGCTGCTCTCGGCGCTCGCGCTCGCCTGCATCGCCTGGCGGCATGGCGCGCTCGAGGGCGGCGACCCGGCCGCCGGGCTCTTCTGCCTGCTGCTGGTGCCGGCCTTCTTCGCGCCGCTACGGAGCTTCGCCGCCGCCTATCACGAGCGCCTGTCCGCCGCCGGCGCCGCCGCGGCGCTGGCGCCCCTGCTGCTGGCCGAGGAGGAGGGCGGCCTCCGCCTCGAGGAGATGCCGCCCCGCATCGTCGTCACCTTCACCGATGTCCGGCTGACCTACGACCCGGCCCGGCCGCCCGCCCTCGACGGGCTGTCCTTCCGGGTGAATGCTGGGGAGACGCTGGTGCTGGCGGGACCATCCGGGGCCGGGAAGTCCTCCGTGCTCCGCCTGCTGATGGGCTTCAACCGGCCGGATGCAGGGCGCATCGCCATCAACGGGCAGGACGCGCTGGCGCTCAGGGCGGCCGAGCTGCGTCGCCTATCCTCCTATATCGGGCAGAAGCCGCATCTCTTCCGCGCCTCGATCCGCGACAACATCCGCTTCGCCCGGCCCGAGGCCTCGGCCGAGCAAGTGGAGGCCGCGGCCGCAGCCGCCCGCGTGCTGGATTTCGCGGCCGGCCTGCCGCAGGGGCTCGACACGCTGGTGGGCGAGGGGGGGTGGGGCCTCTCGGGCGGCCAGGCGCAGCGGGTGGCGCTGGCCCGCGCCTTCCTGCGCGACACGCCGCTCGTCCTGCTCGACGAGCCAACGGCCCATCTCGACCCCGGCACGGAGGCCGAGGTGATCGAGAGCCTGCACCGCCTCTGCATGGGCCGCACCGCCATCATCGCCACCCATTCCGCGGCCGCCCGCGCCCGGCTCGGCCGGGTTCTCGAGATCAGCGGCGGCCGCGCCGCGGGCAGCGCGCGGCTGGCCCAGGGGTAGCGCCATGACCGCCGACCTTCTCCGCATCCTCGGCCTCTGGCGCGGGCGGCGCGGCTGGCTCGCCGCCGGCCTCGGCGTCACCATCCTCTCCGCCCTGATCGGCGCCGCGCTGCTGGCGCTCGCCGGCCAGGCGGTGGCCGATGCGCTGGGCGGTGCCGCGGTCGCCGCGGCCGTCTCCTTCTTCCTGCTCAAGCCGCTGATCGGCCTCCGCCCTGCCGCCCGCTGGGCCGAGCGCATGGCGACCCATGCCGCGACCTTCCGCGCGCTGGCCGATACTCGCGTCTGGTTCTTCCGCCGCCTGGCCGAGCGGCTGCCGGCCGGGATCGGCCTCCGGCGTTCCGGCGACCTGCTCGCCCGGCTGGTGGCGGATGTGGAGGCGCTCGACGGACTCTACCTGAAGGTCATGGTCCCGGTCGCCGCCGCCGTTGCTTTGGTGCTGGTGGTGGTGGTGCTGCTCGCCGGGCAGCCTCTGCTGGCCGCCGCCGTCGCCCTGCCGCTGGCCCTTGCCCTCGCCCTGCCGCTGCTGCTCGCGCCCGGCGCCGCCCGCGCCGCGGCCGAGGCAGCCGAGGCGCAGGGGCGGCTGCGGGCCGCGGCGGTCGACCCGCTGATCGGCATCGAGGATACGCTCGCCGCCAATGCCGAGGGGCTGGCCGGCGCCACGTTGGCTGCGGAGGCGCGGAATCTCGGCCGGGCGCAGCGCCGGCTGGCGGCCCGCGCCGCCCTCGCCGGGGCCGGCGGCACGGTGCTCGGCCAAGCCGCGCTGCTGGCCGCCCTCGCCTGGGGGCTGGGTGGCGGGGCACCGGGGATGACGGTGCTGGCGCTCTTCCTCGTGCTCGCCACGGCGGAGACGACCGGCATCCTGCCCCGGGCCGGCACGGCGCTCGCCGCCGCCGCCGCCGGCGCGCGCCGCCTGCTGGAGGCCGCCGATGCCCCGCCGCCCCTGGCCGAGCCGGACCGCCCCGCCGCGCCGCCGGAGGGCCATGCCATCCGCATCGAGGGCCTCCGCTTCGCTTGGACCCCCGACCGCCCGCCGGTCTTCGACGGGCTCGACCTCGACCTGCCCGAGGGGACCCGGCTTGCCCTGCTCGGGCCGAGCGGCATCGGCAAGTCGACGCTCGCCGCCCTGCTCCTGAAGCTCGCGGCGCCGCAGGACGGGCGGATCACCCTTGGCGGCACCGACCTTTCCAGCCTCGCCGCCGAGGATGTCCGCCGGCGTGTGGCCTGCCTCAGCCAGGATGCGCGCCTCTTCGACGACAGCATCGCCGCCAATCTCCGCCTCGCCGCACCGCTCGCGCCCGAGGCGGCGCTCTGGCGGGCGCTCGACCGGGCCGGCATCGGCGCGCTGGTCCGCGCCCTGCCGGAAGGGCTCGAGACCCGGTGCGGCGAGGGCGGGGCGCGCTTCTCCGGCGGCCAGGCGCGGCGGCTGGCCCTGGCGCGCGTGCTGCTCTCGGCGGCGCCGGTGCTGATCCTCGACGAGCCGACGGCCGGCCTCGACGCCGAAACCGAGCGCGCCTTCCTCGAGACCCTGGAGGAGGTGACGGCCGGCCGCACCGTCATCCTCATCGCCCATCGCCTGACCGGGGCCGAGCGGCCGACCCGCATCATCCGCCTCGCCGGCGGACGCGCCTTGCCGGCCGCCGGCTAAGGGACCATCTACCCGCAATGTCCGTGATCGCGCCGACCGCCCCGACGCCGCTCGACCCTGCCAAGTTCCGCGATCCGCAGGTGACGGCGAAGGGCGAGCGCCGCGCCACCGTGGCCCTGGCCGGGCTGCGCACCCTCTGGGTCAATACCGGCACGCTCTGCAACATCGCCTGCAGCAACTGCTACATCGAGAGCAGCCCGCGCAACGACTCGCTCGTCTACATCACCGCCGCCGAGCTTCGTCCCTTCCTAGACGAGATCGCGCGGGACCGCCTTCCGGTGGAGGAGATCGGCTTCACCGGCGGCGAGCCCTTCCTCAACCGCGACCTTCCGGTGATGCTGGAGGACGCGCTGTCCCGCGGCCATCGCGCCCTGGTCCTGACCAATGCGATGAAGCCGATGCGCAACCATGCCCCGGCGCTGCTCTCGCTGCAGGAGCGGTATGGCGAGGCGCTGACCCTTCGCGTCAGCCTCGACCATTACGGCGCGGTGCTGCACGACCTGGAGCGGCAGGAGGGCAGCTTCGCCATCGCCCTCGACGGGCTGGCCTGGCTGGCGCGGGCGGGCTGCCGCGTCCATGTCGCCGGCCGCGCCTCCTTCGGCGGCGAGGCGGAGGCGGCGATGCGCGCCGGCTTCGCCGCCCTCTTTGCCGAGCATGGCATCCCGATCGACGCCCATGATCCGGTGGAGCTCATGCTCTTCCCGGAGATGGATGCGGCGGTCGACGTGCCGGAGATCACCACCGCCTGCTGGGGCATCCTCGGCAAGTCGCCCGACAGCATGATGTGCGCCTCCTCCCGCATGCTGGTGAAGCGCCGCGGCGCCGCGACGCCGGCCGTGCTCGCCTGCACGCTGCTGCCTTACGACCCGCAATTCGAGCTCGGCGGGACGCTGGCCGAGGCGTCTCGCCCGGTGGCACTGAACCACCCGCATTGCGCGCGTTTCTGCGTCCTCGGCGGCGCAGCCTGCTCGCGGTGAGGGGGCGTATCGCACCCGCCGGAATGTGATGTGGCAGGGCGCCCGCCGCCATGCGAGAACCAAGCCGGTTCAGGTTGCATCATCGACCCGCTTCGCAGCTTCCGGTTGAAAAGCGCGCCGATCCGTCACATCGCCCCTAGAGTGGTCGCATGCGTCGCCGTCCCTTCCTCGCTGCCGTGCCGATGCTGCTGGTGGCCGCCTGCCAGATGCCCGGCCAGGCGCCGGCCTCGCGCAGCGTCGTCTTCTTCACCACCGACAGCGCCGCGCTGGACGAGAATGCGGTGAGCCTCGTCTCGGAACTGGCGGAGCGCGCCAAGGCAAGCCCCTCGGCCCCGATCCGCATCCGCGGCTTCACCGCGCCCGAGGGCAGCGCCGGCTTCAACCGCAGCCTCGCCGAGGCGCGGGCCCGCAACGTCGCCGATGTGCTGGTGGCCGCGGGCATCGACCGCAGCCGGATCCGCATCGAGCCGCGCGGCCCGGTCTCCTACGAGATGATCCCGACCGAGAGCCGACGCGTCGAGATCCTTCTCGGCAGCTGATCCGCAACAATAGCTGACGGCGGCTCCGGCCCGTGCCATGTAGGCGGCATGCCCGATGTCATGGAGTCCCCGACCCATCCGGGGGCTGTTGCCGACCCAGCCGAGTTGCTGCATCGGGTCTTCGGCCATCCCGGTTTCCGCGGCCGCCAGGAGGAGATCGTCCGCCATGTGATGGCGGGCGGCTCGGGCCTCGTGCTCATGCCGACAGGCGGCGGCAAGTCGCTCTGCTTCCAGGTGCCGGCGCTGTGCCGCGAGGGGCTCGGCGTCGTCGTCTCGCCGCTCATCGCGCTGATGGAGGACCAGGTTACGGCGCTCCGCCAGCAGGGCGTCGCCGCCGCCGCCCTGCACTCCGACCTGCCGGAGGAGGAAGCGCGGGAGGTGAAGCGCGACCTCGGCCGCGGCGCGGTCAAGCTGCTCTACATCTCGCCAGAGCGGCTGACGCTGGAGGGCACGCTCGACTTCCTCGCCCGTCGGCCGCTCGCCCTCTTCGCCATCGACGAGGCGCATTGCGTCAGCCAGTGGGGCCATCACTTCCGCCCCGAGTATCGCGGCCTCGGCCTGCTGGCCGAGCGTTTCCCGGGCGTGCCGCGCCTCGCGCTCACCGCGACCGCCGACCCGCGCACCGTCGAGGACATCCGCGCGCAGCTCGGCCTCGCCGAGAGCCCGGTCTTCCGCGGCGGCTTCGACCGGCCGAACATCTTCATCAGCGCCGAGCCCCGCGAGCAGGAGCGGGCGCAGCTCCGCGCCTTCGTCAAGGCGGCGGGCGACGGCGCGGGGGCCGGCATCGTCTATTGCGGCAGCCGCGCCAAGACCGAGCAGACCGCCGAGTGGCTCCGCGCCGACGGCCATGACGCGCTCTGCTTCCATGCCGGCATGGAGGGGGAGGCGAAGCGCCAGGCGCATCGCCGCTTCGCCCGCGGCGATGCCGTCATCATGGCGGCGACCATCGCCTTCGGTATGGGGATCGACCGGCCGGACGTGCGCTGGGTCGCCCATCTCGACCTGCCGCGCTCGCCGGAGAGCTGGTACCAGGAGATCGGCCGCGCCGGGCGCGACGGGCTGCCGGCGCGCGCCCTGCTGCTCTACGGCGCCGGCGACATCGCCCTCGCCCGCCACCGGATCGAGGAAAGTCCGGCAACCCCGGAGCAGAAGCGCATCGAGCGGGCGCGGCTGGAGGCGATGGTCTCGATCGCCGAGGCGGCCACCTGCCGGCGGCGCATCCTGCTCCGCTGCTTCGGCGAGCAGGCGACGGAGCAATGCGGCGCCTGCGATGTCTGCCGCAACCCGCCGCGCCTCTTCGACGGCACCATCCCGGCGCAGAAGCTGCTGAGCGCCGTGCTGCGCACCCGGCTGCCCTCGGGCGGGCATTTCGGCCTCGGCCATGTGGTCGACGTGCTGCGCGGCAAGCTGACGCCGAAGGTCGCGCAGTTCTCGCATGACCAGCTCAAGACCTTCGGCATCGGCGCCGACCTGTCCGACCTCGCCTGGCGCGGCGTGGCGCGGCAGCTCGTCGCCCGCGGCGCGCTCGACGTCGCCGTCGAGAACCATGGCGAGCTGGTGCCGACCGAGGCCGCCCGCCCGATCCTCAAGGGCGAGGAGAAGGTGATGCTCCGCGCCGAGACGCTGACCACGCCGAGCCCGCGCGAGCGCGGCCGCAGCGCCGAGCCCGCCATGGCCGGCGACGCGCTGTTCGATGCGCTCCGCGCCTGGCGCAAGCGCGAGGCCTCCGAGCAGGGCGTGCCGGCCTATGTCATCTTCCAGAACGACACGCTGGCCGCCATCGCCGAGCGCCGGCCGCAGGATGCGGAGGAGCTGGCGATGATCCCGGGCGTCGGGCGCAGCAAGCTCGAGCGCTATGCGGACTCGGTGCTGCGCGTGGTGCGCGAGGTCGGCTGAGGGTTACTTCTTGCGCCGGAGCATCGCCATCACCACCGCCATGGCCGCGGCGCCGCCGAGGAAATGCCCGGTCTCGGCCCGCTTCTGCGCGCGGCGGTCCCGCCCGCGATGGTGCGGCGCCTCGGCCATGGCCGCCTGGCCCGCGGGGCTTCCCTGCAGCCCGGCCCAGGCCCGGGTGAACTCGGCACCCAGCAGGAAGACCTGCGCCGAGTAGTAGACCCAGAGCAGCACCACCATCAGCGCACCCGCGGCGCCGTAGCTCGTCGCCACATGGCTGCTGCCGACATACCAGCCGATCAGCGTCTTGCCGAGGGTGAAGAGGAAGGCCGTGACCAGCGCGCCCACCGCGACATCGCGCCAGCCGATCTCGCGGTCCGGCAGGATCTTGTAGATGGCGGCGAAGAGGATGGTGACCATCAGGAAGGACAGGACGAAATTGGCGGCGCCCAGCAGCATCACCCGCTCCGGCAGCTGGTCGCCGAACCAGGTAATGAGGGCCGAAAGCACCGTGCTGGCGATCAGCGAGACCAGCAGCAGGAAGCCCGTCGCCGCCACCAGGCCGAGGCTGGCGAGCTTGGCCCGCATCAGCCGCGTCACCGCACCCCCTTCGGGCGGCTGGGCCCGCCAGATGGCGTTCAGCGCCGTCTGCAGCTCGCCGAAGACGCCGCTCGCCGTCAGCAGCAGGGTGACGACGCCGATGACCGTGGCGATGGTGCCGGAGGTGAGGTTGCCCGCGCCGCGGACCATCGCCTCCACCGTCTCCGCCCCGGTCCTCCCGAGCAGGCCGCGGAGCTGTTCCGAGATCGCGCCGCGCACCGCATCCTCGCCGAAGAAGATGCCGGCGATGGCGGTGGCGATCACCAGCAGAGGCGCGATGGAGAAGACGGTGTAGTAGGCGATGGCCGCGCCGCGGCTCATCGCCTCGTCCTCGATATAGCCCTCGACGCTCGCGCGCAGCAGCGCCCAGATCCGGTTCAGCATCCACCCAACTCCCGCCGCCGGACAAACATCCGCAGGCGGAAAGGGTTGCGCGGCGTCACGCCGGCGCGGCGGCGAGATGCCCGTCGCGCACCCGGAGCGCCCGGCTGTGATACCGGGCGACAGCCGGACGGTGCGCGATGGAGACGAGGGCAGTGCCCGGCAGCCACTCCTTCAGCAGCTCGTAGAACCGGGCCTCCGCCTCCGGGTCGAGGCTCGCCGTCGCCTCGTCGAGGAAGAGCCAGCGCGGCTTCAGTAGCAGGGCGCGGGCCAGCGCCACCCGCTGCTGCTCGCCGCCGGAGAGATGCCGGTCCCAGGCATCCGCTTGGTCGAGCCGTTCCGCGAGATGGCCTAGGCCTGCGGTCTCCAGCGCCTCGCGCACCTCGGCGTCGGTGAATTCGGCCGCATCGCGCGGGTAGCAGACCGCCCGGCGCAGCGTGCCGAGCGGCAGGTAGGCCCGCTGCGGCAGGAACAGCGCGTCCCCCGCCGGCACATGGACCCGGCCGCGGCCGAAGGGCCAGAGCCCGGCGAGCGCGCGGAACAGCGTCGACTTGCCGCTGCCCGAAGGGCCGGCGATGAGCACCGCCTCGCCCGGCTCGATCCGCGCCTCGGCATCCTGGATCAGCACCCGGCCGTCGGGCAGGCCAAGGGTCACGTCCTCCAGCACCAGCGCCCCGCCGCCATCCTGCACGGCCTGGATGCCCGTGCCCGCCGCCGCCCGCGCCGCCTCGATCGCGCCCAGGAAGCCGCGGATGCGGAGCACCGTGGCACGCCATTCCGTCAGCGTGGCGTAGTTGTCGACGAACCAGGACAGCGCCCCCTGCACCTCGGAGAAGGCGCCCGAGGTCTGGGTGAGGCCGCCGAGCGGAATGCGCCCGGCGAAATAGGCCGGCGCCGCGACCACGAAGGGGAAGATGATTGCCACCTGGGCATAGCCGTTGGTGAAAAAGGTGAGGCGCTTGGTGGCGACCATGATCGACCACCAATTCCCCATCACCGCGCCGAAGCGCTCGCGCAGCCCGCGCTTCTCGTCCGCCTCGCCGCCATAGAGGGCGATGCCCTCGGCATTGTCGCGCAGCCGCACCAGGGCGTAGCGGAAGTCTGCCTCCACCCGCTCCTGCTGGAAATTAAGCCGGATCAGGCTGCGGCCGACGAGATGGGCGAGGCCTGTCCCCACCACCGCATAGGCCAGCGCCACCCAGACCATGTAGCCGGGGATGGTGATGCCGAAGATCGTCGCCGGCCCCGACAGCCCCCAGAGCACCAGGATGAAGCTGAACAGCGTGACGACCGAGCGCATCAGCCCGAGCCCGAGGGCCAGGGTGTTGTCGACGAATTGCCGGAGATCCTCGGCGATGCGTTGGTCCGGGTTGTCGGTGCCTGGGTCGGTCAGCGCCACGCGGTAATAGGCGCGGTCGGCGAGCCATCGGTCCAGCACCTCCCGCGTCAGCCAGGACCGCCAGCGGATCTGCAAGGCCTGGCGGAGGTAGAGCGCATAGACCGCGATCAGGATGTAGAGCGCGGCGACGAAGACGAAGCCCGGCATCGGCCCGCTGTCGGTCTGCCGCCACCAGAAGAGCAGCGCCCAGAAGGCCTCGGCGTTTTTCTCCTGCAGGCTGTTGAAGAATTCCCGGTTCCAGTAGCTGAGCAGCACGCTCATCCCGACCAGGGAGAGGTTCAGGACGACGACGACGCCGAGCAGCAGCCGGGCCCGCCAGCGTTCCTCGCTTCGCCAGTAGGGGCCTGCCAGGGCCCAGGCATCGGAGAGGAAATGGCCGAGGCGGCGCATGGCAGGCACTCCGGAGTAGGGAGGGGGGAATCAGCGGCGGCGCAGCGCCGCATCGAGCGCGGCGAGCCAGCGCTCCACCCGGCGGCGGTTCGCCCCGAGATCGGACCAGCCGAAGAGGCTGCGCGAATAGAGGAACAGCCCGGCGCCGCCCGGCCTGGGGACCAGTTCGGCGGCGACGATGTCCGGGTAGTTCATCAGCGCCGAGCGCTCCACCCATTGCGCCTGGCGCCGCTCCGGCCAGTCGCGGATCAGGGTGGTGCGGGGGAAGCCATCGCCGAGGCGCCGCAGCACCGGCCAGGCCGTCGCGGCGTCGACCGGCAGCGGCGGGACGGTGATGTGGGCCTGGGGGTGCCCGCCCGGCGGCGCGGCGAGGCAGGTATTGGGCGAGGCCGGCAGGGTGAGGCGGGCGAAGTCGACCGGCTCGGCCGGCGGCAGCCCGCCCGCGCCGGTGCCGAAGAGCGCCCCGATCGGCGCGCTCATGCCTCGCCGCGCCGGCGCAGGCGGATCACGCCGCGAACCTTCTCGGGCGGCACCGGTTTGCCCTTGCGGAGGATCTCGACCGAGCCCTCCCGGCTGAGGGCAATCGCCGCCTGGCGGACGCGGCCCATCAGCGGGCGCCATTCCTCCTCCCCTGCGAGGGCGCGCGCCACCTCGCTCGGGCATATGGACTTCTCCGCGCCGCGGTCGGCGGTCTGGCGGAGGATCTCGGCCGCGATGCTGGCCTGGTCTGGGTCGGTGGTCATGCTGGCCGGCACCATAGGGCCGCCTGCGCCGCTGTCAGCTTGGATTTGCGCCACCTTTCCTCCACTCAGCCGAGGATGGCCGCGGCCAGCGCCCGGCCGCTGTCGAAGGCGGCCTCCGCCCGCCCGGCCAGGCACCAGTCGCCCGCGAGGCCGAGCCGCGCCTCCGGCAGCCAGAGGCAGGGCTCGCCGAGCGGCTGCTCGACCAGGGAATAGCGCCAGCGATGGGCCTGGAGGTGGATCGGGGCTGGGGCCGGCGGCAGCGCGGCGAGCAGGGCAGGGCCGATAGCGGCCGCCTCCGCCTCGAGATGGGCGCGGGACCAGCCCGGCGAGCCCTGGATCACCCAGCATTCGGTCGAGGCAGCCCGCCCCGGCTTGCCGCTGTCCCGGGCCAGCCAGCCGACGGGGCCGGCTTCGGGGCGAAGCGTCTCCGGCCAGTCGGGCCGTGCCTCGAAGGCCGCCAGCACGGTCCAGCAGGGGGCGAGGCCGACCGCAGCAATCCGCTCGCGCAGCCCCGGCGCCGGCCGCGCCACCAGCGGCGCCGCCTGGGCCGGCGGCAAGGCGATGGCGACCGCTTCGAAGGGCCCGTCCTCCGCAGGCGCATCGTCGGGCAGGGGTGCGCCCGGCCGCACCCGTGCCGCGTCGAGATGCCGTACCATCCAGGCACCGGGCTCGCCCGTCAGCGCCGTCACATGCCGCGCCGCCCGCAGGTCGAGCCCCGCCGCCAGGGCCCGCGGCAGGGCCGACATTCCGGGCACGCCGACGAAGCGCCCGGCCTCGCCCCAGGACTGCGCGCCCGCTTCGGCCAGCAGCGCGGCAAAGTCGGCCCCGCGCGCCGTCAGGTACTGCGCGCCATGGTCCCATTGCAGCCTGCGGCCGCCGACCTCCGCACGCCGCGTCGCCAGCCTCCCGCCGGCCGCCCGCCCCTTGTCGAAGAGGGTGACGGCGCCGCCGCGGGCGGCGAGCTCACGGGCGCAGGCGAGGCCGGCGAGGCCGGCGCCGAGGATGGCGATTCGGGTCATGCACCGCCAGGAATGGCCATCTGATGCCGTTCCGCAAGGGGTTCAGGCGAAGCGCTCCATGGCCGGCCCCGGCTGCGGGACGGCGGCGATCTCGCGGATGATCTTACGGCGCACCGCCGCCTCGAAGGCCTGGAACCCCTCGGCGACGACCAGGAAGGCGCCGGGGCCGCCGATCACCTGATCGCGGTAATAGGTGTCGAGCGGCGGCAGCCCGGCCGTGAGGGATGCCGGCTGCGGCGTCCGGTCGAGCACGGCGAGGCCGTTCAGCACGATCCCCTGGGCCAGCGCCTCGGCCCGCGCGTCGGCGACGGCGCGGCCGGAATTGTTCACCCCGTCACCCGAGATGTCGACCACCTTGCGGGTGCCCTCGAAGCCCTGCCCGAACTGGCGGGCCGCATAGTCCATGGCGCCGGAGATCGAGGTGTAGAGCCAGGTCTGCCGCGGCGCCTTGGCGACGGCGTCGGCGAAGCGGTTGGCCGAGGCGGCGCCGTCGAGGAGCATCCAGGGCACGACCGTGTTCTGGATGTGCCAGTCGGACCAGGTGAACATCGTCACCGCGATGGCGCCGACCGGGCCGCCCATGATGCCCTCGATCAAATGCGGATCGCGGAAGGCCGCCTCGTAGCCGGCGAATTGCATCTCCTGCTCCTCCGGGTCGACGGAGCGGCTGACATCGACGGCCAGCACGAGCTCCACATCGACCAGGGTGGCGGCCCGGGCCTGTCCGGCCCGGAGAATGGCAGGCATCGCCAGGGCTGCGCCCAGCACATCGCGTCTTCGCATACGACCCCCTTCTGGCCGTGGACGGGCACTGAGCGCGCCCGATCCGCGGCATGGATAAGCGAGGCCGTGACCGCCTTCCTTCCCGAAACCAAACGATTATAGGGCGGACTTACGCTGCGCTGCAACATCGCCGTGGCGTGAGCATGCGCCGAAGGTCCGAATGGAAGCTTAAGGGCTCAGAAGCCCGCACCGGGTTCCGCGAGATAGGCCGCCTCCGCCACCGTGCTGGCGCGGCCGAGGGAGGCGTTGCGATGCGGGAAGCGGCCGAAGCGGAGGATCACCGCCCGGTGCCGCCAGGCGAAGTCGATGGCGCCGCCGGGGGCGCGGTGGATCGGGTCGTCGCGCAGCCCTTCGAAGAGCGCGACGGACAGGTCCTGGTCCGCCATCCGCTCCGAATGCTCGAAGGGCAGGTAGAGGAAGCACCGCTCCGTCGGCGTCAGCGCCCAATCGAGCCCGTCCCGCAGCACCGCCTGCCGGGCGATGGCCTGGGCCTTCGGGTCGAGGGCGAAGGCCTCGGCGCGGCCGCGGCGGAGGTTGCGCGGGAACTGGTCGAGCACCAGGCAGAGGGCGAGCGCCCCGTGCGGCGTCGCCGCCCATCCGTCGAGAGCGCCGGATCCGGCCTCGTCGAGCAGCTGGGCGAGGCGGCCGCAGGCGGCATCCAGTTCCTCGTCCCGCTGGAACCAGCGGGGCTGGAAGCTGGCCCGGTCGCCGCCGAACCAGGTGCCGAGCACCGCCTCGATCATGCCAGCGCCATCTCCATCACACGGATGCCGTGCAGCGCCTCGCGCCCCGCCAAATCCTGGATCTGGTGCCGGCAGGAGGTGCCGTCGGCGACGATCAGCTCTGCCTGCGGCACCTTGCGGACCGCCGGCAGCAGGGAGAGCTCCGCCATCGCCTTCGAGACCTCGAGATTGGCCGCCTCGTAGCCGAAGCTGCCCGCCATGCCGCAGCAGGAGGAGGCGATGGGCACCACCTTCAGCTCCGGGATCATGCTGAGCATGGCGACGGCCGGCGAGAAGGCGGCGAAGGCCTTTTGATGGCAGTGGCCGTGCACATGCGCCGCCGCGGCGACCGGCTTCAGGGCGAGCTTCGGCTTTTCGCGTGCCAGGAACTCGCCGATGAGGGAGGTGCGCGCCGCTAGCGCCTCCGACTCCGCGCCCGGCAGCAGGGAGAGGAACTCGTCGCGCAGCGTCAGCGTCGAGGAGGGTTCGATGCCGATGACAGGCGAGGGGAAGTGGGAGAGCGCCACGAGGGTCCGCCGCGCCTCGGCCCGCGCCTCCTCGACGAGCCCGGCGGCGAGCAGGGTGCGGCCCTCGTCCAGCGGCCGCGACCCGCGCGGCGGCCGCGCCACGGCCGGGCGGTAGCCGGCGGCACGCAGCACCCGCACCGCGGCGCGCAGGTTCTCCGGCTCGAAATACCGGTTGAAGACATCGGGGAAGAGGATGACTTCGCCCTCCCGCCCATCCGGCGCCGGCAGCTCCGCATTATGGAAGGCATCGCGGCGGAAGCGGGGCAGGCGGCGCTCGGCGGAGAGGCCGAGCAGCCGCTCGCCGAGGCGCGGCAGGCCAGGGATCCAGTTCCGGGCATTCGCCGCCTCCGGCAGCATGGCGGCGAAGGGCGCCCAGCGGGGGAGGGTGGCGATCAGGCGGTCCTTGGCATTGATGCCGCGCTCGCGGGCGCGGGCGGCCATGGCCTCGATCTTCATCTTCGCCATGTCGACGCCGGTCGGGCATTCGCGCTTGCAGCCCTTGCAGGAGACGCAGAGCGAGAGCGCGTCATGCACCGCGTCCGAGGCGAGGCCGCCGGGCAGCTGGCCGGTCAGGGCGAGGCGGAGGGTGTTGGCCCGGCCGCGGGTCAGATGCTCCTCGTCGCGCGTCGCTCGGTAGCTCGGGCACATGACGTTGGCATCGGATTTCCGGCAAGTGCCGTTGTTGTTGCACATCTCGACCGCGCCGAGCAGCCCGCCTTGCGGGCCGGGCCAGGCGGACCAGTCCAGCACGGGCTGCACCGCCGGATCGGCGGCGTAGCCGGGAGCGTAGCGGAAGAGCGTGCGGTCATCCATCCGCGGCGGGCGGACGACGCGGCCCGGATTCAGCAGGCCGGCGGGGTCGAAGGCATCCTTCACCTCCTCGAAGGCCGCGGTGATGCGCGGCCCGAACATCGTCGCATTGAATTCGGAGCGCACGATGCCGTCGCCATGCTCGCCGCTGTGGGAGCCCTTGTACTCGCGGACGAGCGCGAAGCATTCCTCGGCGATGGCGCGCATCCGCCGCACGTCGCCCGGGTCCTTCATGTTCAGCACCGGCCGCACATGCAGGCAACCGACGCTCGCATGGGCGTACCAGGTGCCGCGGGTGCCATGCCGTTCGAAGACCTGGTTCAGCCGCTCCGTGTAGTCGGCGAGGTCGGGCAGGGCGACGGCGCAATCTTCGATGAAGGAGACCGGCTTCCCGTCGCCCTTCATGCTCATCATGATGTTGAGGCCGGCCTCGCGCACTTCGGCGACCGCGGCCTGGAAGCCCGGGTCGATGCAGCGCACGACGCTGTCGGGATAGCCAAGGTCGCCCATCATCTCCTCGAGCGCATCGAGGCTGCGGGCGAGCGGCGCATCCTCCTGCCCATGGAACTCGACGATGAGCAGGCTGTCCGGCTCGCCGCGCACGATCCGGTCGATGGTGCCGCGGAAGATCGGGATGGAGCGGCCGAGATCGATCATCGTCCGGTCGACCAGCTCCACTGCCTCCGGGTCGAGGGTAACCAGGTGCTGCGAGGCCGCCATGGCCGCCCGGAAGCTCGGGAACTGGCAGATGCCGAGCGCCTTGCGCGGCTTCACCGGCCAGAGCTTGAGGTCGAGCGCGGCGGAGAAGGCGAGCGTGCCCTCGCTGCCGACTAGAAGGCGCGCCAGGTTGCCGCGCCCCTCGGCCCGCGCCGCCGGCGTCAGGCTCTCGATGTTGTAGCCGCCGACGCGGCGGAGCTGGTTGGGGAAGCGAGCGGCGATCTCCTCCGCCTCCCGCGCCCCGAGCGCCCGCAGCCGCTGGATGAGGTCGGCGATGCCGGCCGGCACATCGGCGCCGAGATTGTCCGGCAGCTCGCCGAAGCGGAAGCGGCTGCCATCGGCAAGCAGCGCATCGATGGCGTGGACATTGTCGGCCATCAGCCCGTAGCGGATCGACTTGCTGCCGCACGAGTTGTTCCCCGCCATGCCGCCGATGGTGCAGCGCGCCCAGGTGGAGGGGTCGACGGGAAAGAACTGCCGGCGAGCCGCCAGCGCCGCATTCAGCGCGCCGAGGCTGATCCCCGGCTCGACCCGCACGGTGTCGCCTTCGACGGAGAGGACGCGGTTCAGGTACTTGGTGCAGTCGATGACCAGCGCGCGGTTCACCGTCTGGCCGCACTGGCTGGTCCCGCCGCCGCGCGGCAGCACCGGCACGCCGGCCTCGCGGCAGATCGAGAGCGCCGCCTCCACATCCGCCATGCTGCGGGGGACCAGCACGCCGACCGGCTCGATCTGGTAGATGCTCGCATCGGTCGCGTAGCGGCCGCGATCGGCGGCGCTCCAGAGCACCTCGCCCTGGGTCTCGCGCCGCAGGCGGTCGGCGAGACGGCTGTCGCCGATGCGGTCCTTGGGGATGGTGAAGGCGTTCATGCGCGGTTTCTAATCCTGGGCGGGATGCTTGTCCGATCTATAATGCTCATCAATCCGACAAGCCCTTCTCATTGGCGGAAGCGCAGGGATCGGGCGCATACCCGCCCCAAGAGCGGAGACCAGAGCATGGCCTACTACCAGTCCTCCCCCGTCGCCGGCCGGCATTTCCTGCAGATCCCAGGGCCGACCAACGTGCCGGACCGCGTGCTCCGCGCCATGGACAACCCGACCATGGACCATCGCGGCCCGGATTTCGGCCGCTTCGGCGCCCAGCTCCTGGAGAAGCTGCGCACCGTCTTCAAGACCGAGGGCCCGGTCGTGATCTACCCCGCCTCCGGCACGGGGGCGTGGGAAGCAGCGCTGGTCAACACCCTCTCGCCCGGCGACCGGGTGCTGATGTGCGAGACCGGCTGGTTTGCGACGCTGTGGCGGGAGATGGCGGAGCGCCTGCAGCTCCGCCCGGAATTCATCCCGACCGACTGGCGCCGCGGCGCCGATGTCGCGGCGATCGAGGCGGCGCTGCGCGAGGACAAGTCGCATGGCATCAAGGCCGTCTGCGTCGTCCATAACGAGACCAGCACCGGCTGCACCTCCCGCATCGAGGAGGTCCGCCGCGCCATCGACGCCGCCGGCCATCCGGCGCTGCTGCTGGTCGACACCATCTCCTCCCTCGGCTCGATCGACTACCGGCACGAGGAGTGGGGCGTCGACGTCACCGTCGCCGGCTCGCAGAAGGGGCTCATGCTGCCGCCCGGCCTGTCCTTCAACGCCGTCTCGGCCAAGGCGCTGAAGGCGACCGAGACGGCCCGGCTGCCGCGCAGCTTCTGGGACTGGCACCCGATGCTGAAGGCGAACGAGACCGGCTACTTCCCCTATACGCCGGCGACCAACCTTCTCTACGGCCTCGACGCCGCGGTCGACATGCTGAACGAGGAGGGGCTCGACAACGTCTTCGCCCGGCACGACCGCTTCGCCGAGGCGGCCCGCCGCGCCGTCCGGCACTGGGGCCTCGAGGTCCAATGCGAGGATCCGCGGCATCATTCCTCCTCGCTGACCGCGGTGCGGCTGCCGGAGGGGCACAGCGCCAATGCGCTCCGCGCCGTGATCCTCGAACGGTTCAACATGTCCCTCGGCAACGGCCTCGGCCGGCTGAACGACCGGGTCTTCCGCATCGGCCATCTCGGCGATTTCGGCCCGCTTTCCTTGATCGGCACGCTGGGCGGGGCGGAGATGGGGCTTGCGGCGGCCGGCGTGCCGCACAAGCCGGGCGGCGTGCAGGCGGCGATGGCCTATCTCAACGGCAACGCCTGACCACGTCACCGAGGAACCATATCGGCGCAGGCCCGGATCGCCGCCGCTCGGCCCGGCCGCGCCTCCTCGGTCCGCGCTTGGCCTCGCGAGCCATGCCAGGCTTGCCTCATCCATTGGCAGGGTGAGGGGGCAGCCGCCCGCCTGGCGGATAGCGGGCTGCGCCTTGAGGCCGAGCATCCGAAGGCAAGGGCAGTCGCGTCCGCCTTGGCCGGGCGCGGTGAGCCGCCGCCTTCAGGCCCGCCCGTTTCCGCCGGCGGGAGCGAGCGGAACTCGTCCTTTCCCCAAGCTGACGAGTGGTTCTATGCCCCCGCGACCCTGTGATATAGGGGTGGTTGGAAAAGCGGTGGCGGACGCTCGCCACTGGCTCGCGCCAAGCCGGAAGGGCCGGCGCAAGTGTGGCTGTGGAAGGCGATCGAAGAGGAATGCAGCAGCAGATGCCTTCTCGGCGCCCGAGCCCGCAGGACATCGGGGGCGCAGCATGACCGCCCGCATCCTCGTCGTCGACGACATCGCCGCCAATCTCCGCCTGCTCGAGGCGAAGTTGCTGAACGAGTATTACGAGGTCGCCCTCGCCGCTTCCGGGCCCGAGGCGCTGGCGACGGCGACCCGCTGGTCGCCCGACGTCATCCTGCTCGACGTCATGATGCCGGGGATGGATGGCTACGAGGTCTGCCGCCGTCTCAAGGAGAATGGCGCGACGGCGCATATGCCCGTCGTCATGATCACCGCCCTGATCGACCCGGTGGAGCGCGTCCGCGGCCTCGAGGCCGGGGCGGACGACTTCCTGTCGAAGCCGGTCGACGACGCGACGCTCTTCGCCCGCCTCCGCGCGCTGCTGCGGGTGAAGCAGGTGCAGGATGCCTGGCGCCTGCGCTCGGACACCGCCCGCGACCTGGGCTTCGAGCCGCAGCCGGACCCATCGCCGGACATCGACGGCGCCCAGGTCATGGTCCTGTCCGAACATGCGGGGGAGGCTGCCGAGGTCGCCGCCATCCTCGGCGCCGATGGCGTCCTGGTGCAGACGGCGACCGAGTCGGAGGCCGCTCGGCGCATCCTGGTCGACGGTAATTTCGACCTCGCCGTGCTCTGCCTGCCGGGGGAGGGGGGCGATGTGCTTCGCCTTGCCTCCCGCCTTCGCGCCCAGGGCGTGACGCGCGACCTGCCGGTGCTGCTTGCCGCCGATGTCAGCCAGCGCGGGCTCGTGCTGCGCGGCTTCGACCTCGGCGCCAACGACCACGTCCTCCGCCCGATCGACCCGAACGAACTGCGCGCCCGCGCCCGCAACCAGATCCGCCGCAAGCGCTACCAGGAGCGGCTGCGGGCCGATCTCGACCGCTCGCTGGAGATGGCGGTCACCGATCCGCTCACCGGGCTGCGCAACCGCCGCTATGTCCGCCGTCACATGGAGGGCGTGCTGCGCGGGGCCGATGCGGCGGTGCTGCTGCTGGACGTCGACCGCTTCAAGGCGATCAACGACAATTACGGCCATCCCGCCGGCGATGCGGCGCTGAAGGAGGTGGCGAAGCGGCTGAAGTCCCACCTCCGCGCCGCGGATGTGGTCGCCCGCTACGGGGGCGAGGAATTCATGGTGGTGCTGGCCGGCGCCCCGACCGACTACGCCACCATGGTGGCGGAGCGGCTGCGCATGGCGCTCGCCGCCGATCCCTTCGAGATCGCCGGGCTTTCGCTCTCGATCACCGCCAGCTTCGGCCTCGCCATCGCCACCGCCGGCACCAGCGTCAACGCGGCCGTGGCGGCGGCGGATGCGGCCCTCTACCGGGCGAAGCAGGGCGGCCGCAACCGGGTCGAGCAGGCCCGCCTCGAGGAATTCGCCGAAGTGGCCGAGGGCAAGGCCTGAATCGGCGAGGGCGGGCGCCTCGCGGCCCCGCCCCCCGCTGCGCCGGTGCCGGCGGCAGTGCTACTTGATCTTGGCTTCGCGGAAGACGACGTGCTTGCGCGCGACGGGGTCGTACTTCTTGAGTTCCAGCTTGCCCGTGGTGTTCCGGACGTTCTTCTTGGTCACGTAGAAGAAGCCGGTTTCGGCGCTGCTGACGAGCTTGATCTGGATGGTGTTCGACTTGGCCATGGCGAAGCCCGTATATCCCGCGAGGACTGAAGGGGGCGCAACCTAGCCCTCCCTGCCGCCACGTCAAGCCAAACCGTCAGCGCCAGAAGGGATCGGCCCCCAGCAGCTCGTCCCAGGCTTCCAGCGCGTGGCGCCGGGCGCGGCCGGTGCGGGCGGCGGCGAAGCCCTCGACGGCGCCGACCGCCCAGGCCGGCACCCCGCCGCCCAGCGAGCCGACCAGCCCCCGCGCCACGGTCACGTCGTTCGCCAGGCCGAGCTCCTCCTGCAGCGCCGCCAGCCGTCGGAGGAAGCGGCGCGCCGGCTTGCCCGGCCAGAGCGGGGCGAAGAGCTCCGTCGCATAGCGCAGCCGCTTGGCGTCCAGCCGGACCTCGTGCAGCGCCTCGGCGCCATGCTCGGCGATGTCCTCGCCGCGCTTGCGCAGCCGGTGCCAGCGCTTGTCGAGCAGGCCGGCGGCGAATTCCGCCAGCGGCTGGTCGAGCAGGGCCGCTTGCTCCGGCGGCCCGGCCCGCCAGGGGCGCAGCAGCATCAGCCCGAGCCCGGCCAGCACCAGCCGCGGGAAGGCCGGGCCGTCCAGCATGCGCCGAAGCGTGCCATAGGCCTCCTGCCGCTTGGCCTCGCCGGCCTTGAGCAGGGCGAGGAGGCGACGGTCGCCGCCGATCGCCTCCGCGGCGGCCGCCCCTGTGCCGGCGAGGAAGACGTCCCAGTCCCGTGCCGGGCCGAGGGCGGTCGCCAGGCTGCGCAGGCCCAGGTCGAATTCCCGGACTTCCGGGCAGGCGGCCGCTGCGCCGAAGGATTTCAGCACCGAGCGCAGGCGGCGCAGGGCGACCCGGGTCTGGTGCACCCCCTCCGGCCCCGCCCCCAGCCGGCAGCCGGACGCATGGCCGAGCATCACCTCCAGCAGATGGCCGAGGGCGGCGAGCAGCGCCTCCTCCACCCTTGCCGCCCCGGCCAGGACCGGCGGACCGCGGCGGCGCGCCCGGGGCGGCTCGCCACGGGCCAGGGCGCGGCCCTCCTCGGCCAGGCTGGCGACCGGCGGCAGCGGGTGCAGGTCGGCGAGCGCCGCGGCGCGGGCCAGCACGGCCGCCGGCGGGCCGCGCAGGGTCAGCCTGGCGACCGGCATCTCGGCGGCGACGGCGCGCAGCTTGCCGGTCAGCAGCGCTGCCTCCACCTCGCCAAGGACCATCACGCTGCGGCGCCCGCTGAAGGCGGCGATGGGGACGAGCGTGGCAGCCTCGTCGGGCGGCACCTCGAGCTCCTCGGGCGGCTGGCCGGGGCACCAGGGGGCGTTCGGCGCCGGCATGGCGCGCAGAAGGCGGCGCGGACCGCGGCGAGCGGTCTCGAGGGCAAAGCCCTCCGCCGCCAGGGCGCCATCCGCCGTGTCGAGCCAGATCAGCTCCTCGGCCAGGCTCCTGGTGCGGCCGGCCCGGGCGGAGGCGATGGCGCCATGCCGCGGCAGGCGCAGCGCCGCCTCCGGGTCGAGCGCGAATTCCAGCGTGACGGTCTGTTCCGCCCCGGGCACGGCGATCGCCTCGTCCGGGGGGGCCATGGCGGGATCGGGGGTCTCGAAGCGGCTCAGGCGGGCACCTCTGCGGCGGGAAGGTCGCGGGGGGCGAGGAAGCGCACAAGACGCGCCCCGCCCCGGTCGAGTTGCCGCCAGGCGGAGGCGATGGTGAACTCGGCGAGCGCTCCGGTCGGGTAGCCCTCCGCCAGGCGGCGCGCATCCGCCCCGCCGCGGGCCAGCGCCTCCGGCCCCACGAGCTCCATGGCGAGCTCGTGCAGGCCCGGGTTGTGGCCGATCAGCAGCAGGCTGCGCGCCGTCTCCGGCGCCCGCCGCAGCTCGTCCAGCAGTTGCGGCCAGGGGGCGAGGTAGAGCGCATCCATCGGCTCGACCAGCGCCCCGTCCTCGAAGGGCGTCAGCGCCTCGAGGGTCTGCAGGGTGCGGCGGGCCGAGGAGACCAGCACGATGTCGGGCGAGAGACCCAGCTCGCGCATGGCCTCGGCCATGGCCGCGGCGGAGCGCCGGCCGCGCGCATTGAGCGGGCGGGCATGGTCGGAGAGGCCCGGATCGTCCCAGGAAGACTTCGCGTGCCGCAGCAACAGGAGTTGACGCATCGGCGCCGATCCTGCCACGGCTCGCGCCGCTTGTCCCGTCCCTTGAGGGCGCCCGCTACTCCACCCGCCCGATCCGCCGCACCGCCCGCACCAGCCGGGCGCTGTCGGCGCGGAGGAACTCCTCGAAGCCGGCGCCGTCCCGATAGGCGAGCGCATTGCCGCCGGCGGCCAGCGCCCGGCCCGTCTCCGGCTCGGCCGCGACCGCCGCCATGGCCGCGCGCAGCGCCTCGCGGATGGGCGGCGGCGTGCCGGCCGGCGCGAAGACGCCGGCCCAGATGTAGTACTCGGCCTCCGGGAAGCCGCGCTCGATCAGCGTCGGCACCTCCGGCATCCCGATGGGCCTTTGCGCGCCCCAGCCGGCAAGGGCCCGCAGCCGCCCCTCGCGCAGATGCGGCGCGACCGGCCCCGGCCCGCTCGCCAGCGCCTGCACCTGGCCGCCGAGCAGCGCCGTCAGCGCCGGCGCCCCGCCCTGGAAGGGCACATGCAGCAGGTCGATGCCCGCCGCCGTGGTCAGCATCGCCATCGGCACATGCAGCGCCGAGTAGTGGCCCGAGGAGGAATAGCTGATTTGGCCCGGCCGCGCCTTCGCATCGGTCAGGAATTCCTCAAGCGTCCGCCAGGGCGCGGCGGCCGGCACCACCAGCAGGGTCGGGTCGGCGGTGAAGAGGGCGATGGGCGCCAGCTGCTCCACCTCATAGGCCGGGCTGCGTCCGAGGAGCCGCGCCGCCTCGGGCAGGATGGCCAGCGAGGAGAGCGCCATCAGCAGCGTCAGCCCGTCGGGCGCAGCGCGGGCGACGAAGGCGTTGCCGATCTCGCCCGCCGCGCCGGCGCGGTTCACCACCGGAACGGGCTGGCGCCAATGCCGCTCCAGCGCCGCGGCGACGGGCCGGGCCACCACATCCGCCTGGCCGCCGGGCGGGAAGGCGACGACCATGGTGACCGGACGGCCGGGGAAGTCCTGCGCCTGGACCTGCTGGGCATGGGCCAGCGCCGGCAGCGCCAGCCCGCCCGCCAGCACCGCCCGGCGCCTCATGCGACCGGGTTCTCCAGCACGCCGATCCCGGTCACCTCGATCCGCACCACATCGCCTTTCTTGAGGAAGCGCGGCGGCTGGAAGCCGATGCCGACGCCGGCCGGCGTGCCGGTCGCGATGACGTCGCCCGGCTCCAGCGTGATGCCGGCGCTGATGGTCTCGATCAGGGTCGGGATGTCGAAGATCAGGTCGGCGGCGGACGCGTCCTGCCGCAGCTCGCCATTCACATGCGTGGTCAGGCGAAGCGCGCGCGGGTCCGGCACATCGTCGGCGGTGAGGATGGCGGGACCCATCGGGCAGAAGCCGTCGATCCCCTTGCCGAGGATCCATTGCCGGTGCTGGTGCTGCAGCGTCCGAGCGGTGACGTCGTTGACGATGGTGTAGCCGAAGACGTGCTGTGCCCAGTCGGCGGCGCGGATGCCGCGCCCCGCCTTGCCGATGACGACGGCCAACTCGCCCTCGTAATCGACCGAGTTCGTTGGGTCGAGGAAGGCGGGAATGGCATCGCCCGGTCCGCTCACGGCGGTCGGCGGCTTGCTGAAAACGACGGGCGCCTCCGGCACCACCTCCTTCGCCGTGGCGTCGAAGCCCGAGCCGGCGAACTCCCTGGCATGCTCGTGGTAGTTCTTGCCGACGCAGAAGATGTTCTTGGTCGGGCGCGGGATGGGCGCCAGCAGCACCGCATCCTCCACCACCGGCGCCTGCGCGGCGGCGGCCCGGGCGCGCTTCAGCATGCCCTCGCCGCCGGCGATGAGCGCCGGCATGTTGTCCCAGGAGACCTGCCCATCCGCCGCCGACAGGTCGAGCACCGCCCCATCCGCCCGGAGCGCGCCCACCTTGCCGCCGGCCCAGCCACCTCGCTTGTAGGTCACCAACCGCATGCCGCTTCCTCCAACCCTCTCTCCCAGGTGAGCAGACTCAGCCGGGCTGCGCCAGCGGTACCGCCGCCGCCTGCTCCAGCACCCGGGCACCGCGCAACACCAGGTCGTCGCGGTAGAGCGCGGCGGCGAGCTGCACCGCGCGCGGCATGCCATGCTCGTCGAGCCCGACCGGCACCGAGATCGCCGGTTGCCGGGTGAGGTTGAAGGCGAAGGTCCAGGGCGCCCAGTCGCGCCACAGCGCCTCGGCCGGGCGGATGGTCGGCTGGTCGGCGGCGAAGGCGGCGGTCGGCGTGGCCGGGCAAAGCATCAGGTCGAAGCGCTGGTGGAAGCGCGCCGCCGCATGCGCCGCCTCGATCCGGAGCGCCTCGGCGCCGAGGAAGTCGACGGCGCTCATCCCCGCCTCGCGCCCGGCGAGTTCGACCAGGCCGGCATCGAGCACGCCGCGCCGGTCCTCCGAGATGCCGGCGACCAGCCGCGCCAGCGCCACGCCCCAGACGCGGGAGAAGATCGCCCGCGTATCCGGCAGGGCCGGATCCGCCTCCTCCACGATGGCGCCCTGTTCCACCAGCATCCGCGCCGCGCCGAGCAGCGCCGCCTCGCCATCCGCATCGAGGGGGGCCTCGAAGCCGAGGCGCCGCACTAGGCCGATGCGCATCCCGGCGACGCCGCCCTCGAGGCCCGCCCGCCAGTCACGCGGCGCGTCCGGCAGGCTGAAGGGGTCGCGCAGGTCATGCGCCGCCAGGGCGGAGAGCATGAGCGCCGCGTCGCCCACCGTCCGCGTCATCGGCCCGGCGACGGCGACATTGGCGAAGGCGCCGAGCGGCCATTGCGGCACGCGGCCGAAGCTCGGCTTCAGCCCGACCAGGCCGCAGAAGGCGGCCGGGATGCGGATGGAGCCGCCGGCATCGGTGCCGATATGCAGCGGGCCGAAACAGGCCGCCCCCGCCGCCCCGGCGCCGCTGGAGGAGCCGCCTGGCGTGCGCTCACGGTTCCAGGGGTTGCGGGTGATGCCGTGCAGGGGGCAGTCGCCCGGCGTCTTCCAGCCGAATTCCGTGGTGGTCGTCTTGCCGAGGAGGACGGCGCCGGCGGCCTTCAGCCCGAGCACCGCCGGCGCGTCCTCGGTCGCCGGCGTGGCGTCGGTGGTCTTGCTGCCGCGCCGGGTCGGGAAGCCGGACAGGTTCAGCAGGTCCTTCACGGTGGCCGGCACGCCGTCCAGCAGCCCCATCGGGCGGCCGGCCATCCAGCGCGCCTCGCTCTCGCCCGCGGCCTGCAGGGCGCGCGGGTTCATGGCGGCGAAGGCATTGACCCAGGGGTTGTAGCGGGCGACCCGCTCCATCACCGCCTTCAGCACCTCCACGGGGCTGAGCGCCCGCCGCGCATAAAGCGCAAGCAGGGTCTCGGCAGACATCAGGGCGGGATCGGTCTCGGTCATGCGTCACCTCGGGCAGGCGCCCAATCTGGACCTGCCCGAGGCCAAGGGCTAGGCGGCGAGCTTCACATGGCCGCGGCACCCCATCAGCGGCTGGATGCGCGTGCCGAAATTCTCCATCCCCACCAGGAAGTCGTCGAAGGTGAGCATGATGCCCTTCACCCCGGGCATCGTCGCCGCCTCGTCCAGCATGCGCGCGACGCTGGCATAGGAGCCGACCAGCGTGCCCATGTTGAAATTGATCGGCGAGGGCGAGCGCTGGATCGCCGCCGCCATGGAGGTCGATTCCGTGTTCACGTCGGCCGCGGCATGGCCGAGCAGATGCGCCAGCGCCTCGCGGTCGGCGCCACGGTTGTAGAGGTCCCACTTCGCCATCGCCGCCTCGTCCGTCTCGTCGGCGATGACCATGTAGAGGATGTAGGAGCCGACATCGCGGCCCGTCCTCTCGGCGGCCTGCAGCATGCGCTGCGGCACCTCGATGCATTTTTGCGGCTCGTTGACTCCCTCGCCGAGGGCGAAGTTGAAGTCACAGTATTGCGCGGCGAATTCCATCCCGCGGCCGCTCTGCCCGGCGGCGACGAGCTTGATCGGCACCGAGGGCGGCGGGCTCAGCCGGCACTGGTCCATCTGGAAGTAGTCGCCCTTGAGGTCGCTTGTGCCGGTCTCCCAGAGCTCCTTCATGATGCGGACATATTCCGTGCTGTAGTCGTAGCGTTTGGCGAAATGCCCATCGCCTGGCCACAGCCCCATCTGGCTGTACTCCACCTTGTGCCAGCCGGAGACGATGTTCACCCCGAAGCGCCCGCCCGAGATGCTGTCGATCGTCACCGCCATGCGGGCGACGATGGCGGGCGGGATGGTGAGCACGGCGGTCGAGGCATAGAGCCGGATCCGCGAGGTGACGGAGGCGAGCCCCGCCATCAGCGTGAAGCTCTCGAGCCCATGGTCCCAGAACTGCGTCGAGCCGCCGAAGCCGTGCAGCTTGATCATCGAGAGGGCGAAGTCGAGGCCGTAGCCCTCGGCCATCTGCACCACCCGCTTGTTGAGCTCGAAGCTCGGCATGTATTGCGGCGAGGTGGCGGAGATCAGCCAGCCATTGTTGTTGATCGGGATGAAGACGCCGATATCCATGGACCTGCCCCTCTGCGATGGTGCGCAGAGGGGCACGCAATCCCCATGCCAGCGGCCGCGGGTCAGCTCGCCACGATGTTGAACTGGCGGGCGATCCCGGTCCAGGTGGCGATGTTCTCGCGCATGATGGCGACGAAGTCGGCCCCCAGCGGCGGCGGGTTGCGCGGCAGCGTGACCAGCTCCTCGCAGCGGGTGCGCAGCGCGGGCGTCTCGAGCAAGGCCGGGATCAGCGCCGTCACCCGCTCGGCGATGGGCTGTGGCAGGCCCTTCGGTGCCGAGAGGCCGAGCCACTGGCTCGAGGTCAGCTGGCCGTAGCCCTGCTCGGCGAAGGTCGGGATGTCCGGCATCTGCGCCAGCCGCTGCGGCGAGGAGACGCCGAGGCAGCGCAGCGTGCCGTCCCTCAGCAGGGCGACATTGGTGGTGATCGGGTCGATCAGGCTCTCGATGGAGCCGGCCAGCAGGTCCTGCATCGCCGGCGCGCTGCCGCGATAGGGGACATGGTCGAGGTTGGGCGCCCGCCCCTCGGCCCCGAGCATCACCCCGAGCAGGTGCGGCGCCGAGCCGATGCCGGAGGAGCCGAAGCGAACCGGCGCCTTCCGCGCTGCCTCCAGATACCCGTCGAGCGTGCGGTAGGGCGAGCTCGCCTTCACCAGCAGCACGTTCGGCGCCTCGACCAGCATGCCGAGATGGGTGAAGTCGGCGACCGGGTCGAAGGGCAGGGTGGGCAGCGTCGCCGTCGAGAAGACATGCACCGAGGCATGGCTGACCAGGAAGGTGTAGCCATCGGCCGGCGCCTTGGCGACGAAGTCGGTGCCGACCACCCCGCCGGCGCCCGCCTTGTTCTCGACCACCACGGTCTGGCCGAGCGCCTGGGCGAGCGGCGGCGCGAGCAGGCGGGAGATGGTGTCGACCAGCCCGCCCGGCGGGAACTGCGCGACGAGGCGGATCGAGCCGCGGCCCGGCCAGGCGCCGCCTTGCGCGAGGCCGGCGCGCGGCAGCAGGGCAGGGGCGGCGAGGCCGCCCAGGGCGGCCAGCAGGTGTCGGCGTTGCATGCTCTGCGCTCCTTTGCGGCAGGGGCAGGGCTGCTTGCCTCAGGATGACGCAGCGGTAATCCGCCTAGCCGCCCTTGCCCCCGTCACCGGCAGAGGAGAGCAAGCCTCATGCCGCGACGGCGCCGCTCCAGGGCGTCATGGCGTCGCTGATGCCGGTGGCCTCGCCGCCCGGGCCGCGGCGGATCAGGTTCGGGCAGGCGAAATTGAGCGGCAGCACGGCATGCTCGACGACGAGCGGCGTCCCCGGCAGCGCCGCCAGCACCTCGGGCGGCAGGCGCCGGTCGGCGGTCACGCCCTCCGGCCCGGACACGTCGATCCGCGGGTAATGCGCCGCCGCCTCCGGCTCCATCCCGAACTCCGCGACGAAGGAGAGCAGCTGCAGCACCGCCGCCAGGATGCGCCGCCCGCCCGAGGCGCCGGCCGCGATCTCCGGCTGGTCGCCGGAGGCGAGGATGATGGGCGACATGTTGGTCAGCGGCCGCTTGCCGGGCGCCATGGCATTCGGCGTGCCCGGCTGCGGGTCGAACCACATGACGCCGTTGTTCATCAGCACGCCGGAGCGCGGCAGCACGACGCGGCTGCCCATGGAGGAGAGCAGCGTCGTCGTCACCGCCACCATCATCCCGTCCTTGTCGCAGGCGGTGAGGTGGGTGGTGCAGGTGTCGGCGCCCTCCGGCTCCGCATCGCCGAGGCCGGCCAGCCGCTCGGCATAGGCCGCCTGCATGGCGCGGGCGAAGCGGCCGTACCAGGCGGGGGAGGGTTCCGGGCCGAGCGGGACATCGGCCATCAGCTCCAGCACGCGGCGCATGGTCGGCGCCGCGGTCAGCCCGTTCGAGAGCATGAGCGTCCGCCCGCGCCAGGGCACCGCGACGGCCGGCTTCACCCGCGCCCGGCAGCCGGCGAGGTCGCCGGTCGAGAGCAGGCCGCCCATCTCCCGCACATCGGCCATGATCTGCGCCGCGATCTCGCCCTCGTAGAAGTCGCGGAGGCCGGCCTGCTGCAGCCGCTCCAGCGTCGGCGGGAGGTTGCCGAGCGGGAAGAAGCCCGGCGCGCCCTGATAGGGCGTCGTCGGCGGCAGGCCGTTCGGCAGGTAGATGCGCGCAGTCTCGGGATAGAGCCGCAGCACGCTGGCCGAGCTCGCCACCTTCAGCGTCGTGTACCAGTCGGCCGGCAGGCCGCGCTTCGCCAGGGCGACGGCGGGCGCCAGCACATCGCGGATCGGCAGGCGGCCGTGCCGCTCATGCAGCAGCGCATAGCCGGCGACGGCGGAGGGGATGACGAAGGAGAGCGGGCCGTGGATGTTGCGGTCCCCCTCGACCTCCGGCCAGGAGAAGAGGTCCTGCTTGATCCGCCCCGTCAGCGGGAAGGCGGAGGCGTCGAGCCCTGCCGGCGCGACCGGGCCGAAATCGACCGTCTCGGCCGGCGCCATGCCGGGCTTCATCACCTGGGCGAAGCCGATGCCGCCCAGGCCGCTGTTCCAGGGCTCGAGCGTGGCGAGGGCGAAGGCCGCGGCCACGGCGGCATCGGCCGCGGTGCCGCCGGCGCGCAGCATGGCGGCCCCCGCCTCAGCCGCGACCTTCACCTGGGAGACAACGATGCCCCCGGCGCCGCTCGCGGCCGGCTTGCGCAAGGACCAGTTCTGGCTGTGGTGATCGGGGAGGGGGAAGGCATCCGTCATGGCGGCAGCTCCGGCGCTCAAGGCGCCGCCATCGTCCCGCCGCAGGAAGGATGCGGCAATCCCCTAAAGCCCGGCCGGAGGCCGCCGCCGCTCCTCGATCACCGCCTCGAAGTCGAAGCCGAGGTTCCAGTTCACATGGGCTTCGAGCACGGCGAGCGCCGCTGCCTCATCCCCTGCGGCGAGGGCGGCGATCAGCGCGCCATGCTCCGCCCCGGGTCCTTCCCGCATCTTGCCCTGCTGGGCGAGGCCCCAGATCACCGCGAGCTGGCGCGCCAGGCTCTGCCACAGGGCGAGCAGCGGCTCGTTGCCGGAGATGCGGCAAAGCTCGGCATGGAACTCGCCGTCGGCCAGCACGATCAGCGCCGGATCGCCGAGTTGCGCGGCCTGCCGGTAGGCGGTGGCCGCGGCACCCAGCCCGGCGAAGCGCTCGGCGCCGCCCGGCCGGCGCAGCGCCTCGCGCACCGCAAGCGATTCGAGGGCGAGGCGCACCCGCATCAAGGCGGCGACGCCGGCATTCGTCACCTGCATCAGCCGCATCCCCTTGTAGGGGGTGCTGACGACGATGCCCTGGCTTTCCAGCAGGCGGAGCGCCTCGCGGACGGGGACGCGGCTGATGCCGAGGTCGCGCGCGATCTCCGCCTCGACCAGGCGGTCGCCCGGCAGGAACAAGCCGCGGGCAGCCGCCGCGACGATGGCCTCCGCCGCCTGCTCCACCATCGTGCGCGGCTGCACGGGGGACAGGCGCCGGGGTTCAGTCAGGGCAACGACCAAGCTTTCGGGCGCATCGTCCCGCGCCCGTTGGTCACGAACAGCCACTTGCTGAACCCCGTTAAATCGCGAAGAACTGAAGTTTAATTTCAACCCCTAGTTTTGTGAAGGTCGCACGCGGATCGTTCCCGCATTCGGCGCGATTTTGTTGCAAAATAACACCAATCCGCCGCCTGCTGCCCAACCCGGCCGTACCGTGGCAGTCTCTGGCCAGGGAGGGACCCATGGTCGAGGATGCGGAGCGCGCGGAATTCGGCATCGAAGGGCATTGGGCCATGGTCCGGCGCCACCGAATCCGCTGGTCGGAATGCGACCAGTATGCCCATGCCAACAACACCGCCTATCTGGCGCTCTGCGAGGACCTTCGCGTTTCGCACTGGCTCTCGCTCGGCGGCCGGTTCGCGCCCGGCGAGGTGGGGCCGGTCGTCGCGCAGATGGAGGTCCGCTACCTCCGCCCGCTCGCCTTCGACGATGCGGTGGCCGTCACCATGCGGCCGGCGGCGCTTCGCCGCAGCAGCCTGACCCATGACTATGCGGTGTGGAAGGAGGGCCTCGTCTTCACCTGCCGCGCCGTGCTAGTCCTGGTGCGCCATGGCAGCGGCGAGAAGGCGGCGATCCCGCCGGCGATGCGCGCGGCGATGGTCGGGCAGGGCGCGGTGGAGGAGGGCTAGCGTCGCCCTTGGGGCCGCTACAGCGCCGCCACCAGGTCGATCTCCACCAGCGCGCCGAGGGCGAGCGCCGTGACGCCGACGCAGGTCCGGCCGGGAAGCCCGCCGGGCGCGAAGCTCGATTCCCAGACCGCGTTCATCGCCGCATAGTCGCGCTCGAACTCGGTCAGGTAGACCCGGGCGAAGACCGTCCGCTCCCAGGCGGCGCCGCAGCCGGAGAGCACGGCCTTCAGGTTCTCGATCACTTGCCGCGTCTGCTGCTCGATCCCGCCCCCGACCTTGCGATGGCCGCCGCCGGGCAGGGTCGGCATCTGCCCGGTGACGAAGAGGAAATCGCCCGCCCTCACCGCATGGCTGAAGGGCGCGACCCGCTCCGGCGCATCCGGCAGCAGGAAGCGGGCGACCTCCAGCATGGCTCAGAGCCCCCGCTCGGCCCGGGTGGCGGCAAGGTCGTCCTCGATGAAGCCCTGGATGATCTGCTCGAGCGACTCTTGCTCCGAGAAGCCGAGCAGCCGCCGCGCCCGCTCCGCCGTGAAGCTGGCCGGCCAGCCGCCGACGATGGCCTCGATCGCCGGGTCGGGCATGGGCTTCACCAGCGCCCGCGCCTTCGGCCCGGCGACGCTCTCGAGCGCGCTCAGCATCTTACCGACGGTGGCGCTCCGCCCCGGCGGGTTGATGCCGCGGTCGAGGCCGAGCGGCGCCGTGTCCATCGTCATCGCATGCAGGAACCATTCGATCGCGCGCCGCGGCGAGCAGATCCAGACGGCGAAATCCTCCGGCACCGGCAGCTCGGTCGGAAGCCCGAGCAGCGGCTCGCGCAGGATGGCCGAAACGAAGGACGAGGCCGCCTTGTTCGGCCGGCCCGGCCGCACGATCACCGTCGGCAGGCGGATGCTGACGGCATCGAGCATGCCGCGCCGCGAGGCGTCCTGCAGCAGCAGCTCCGCCGCCGCCTTCTCCGCGCCGTAGCTGTTGCCCGGGAGCTGGCGGGCATCGTCCTCCAGCCGGGCCTCCTGCCCGCCGCCGAAGCTGGCGACGGAGGAGGTGAAGACCACCCGCGGCGGAGCCGCCAGCCGACGGCAGGCCTCGATCACCGCCAGCGTGCCGTGCAGGTTCACCCGCATCCCGAGCTCGTAATCCGCCTCTGCCTGGGCCGAGACCACGGCGGCCAGGTGCACCACCACCCGCGTCCCCTCCGGGATGGCGGCGGCAACCTGCGCCGGGTCCGCCACGTCGCCGCCGAGGCAGCGGACGGGGAAGGGGGCCTCGAGGCCGGGCGGCGCCTGCAGGTCGAACAAGGTGAGGCCCGAGATCGCCTGGCCGCCGAGCTTGCCCTCGCGGGCCAGCCGCGCCGCCAGCTTTCGGCCGAGGAAGCCGCCCCCGCCCAGGATGGTGATCTGCATGGCGCTCTCCCGATCTTGCGCCAATAGATGTCGCGCCGCCCCTCCCTGGGCGCAAGCCGCCATTGGCGGGCAGCCTTGCCCCGCGCGATAACCGCGCCATGAGCATCCCGAACCGCCCCTTCCGCCTGATCCTCAACCGCCATCTCGGCACCCCGGGCGTCGTCGTGCTGCCCGAGGGCGGCTTCCGCCGGGCACGGGACGAGATCACCGGCTGGGACGGCTATGCCCCGACCCCGCTGGTCGCGCTGGAGGACGTGGCCCAGGCCGCCCGCCTCGGCGCCGTGCACTGGAAGGACGAGGGCGGCCGCTTCGACCTCGGCAGCTTCAAGGCGCTGGGCGGGGCCTATGCGGTGATGAAGCTGCTGCAGGCGGAGCTCGCCCGGCGGGGCGTCGCCAATGCCGCGACCGCCGCCGAGCTGGCGGCGGGCGCCCATGGCGAGGCGACGCGCGCCATCACCGTCACCTGCGCCACCGACGGCAACCATGGCCGCAGCGTCGCCTGGGGCGCGCAGCGCTTCGGTGCCGCCTGCGTCATCTTCGTCCATCAGGGGGTGAGCCAGGGCCGCCGCGACGCCATCGCCCGCTACGGCGCCGAGATCCGCGTCGTCCCCGGTACCTATGACGATGCCGTCCGCGCTGCCCAGCGCGAGGCGAAGGACCGTGGCTGGTTCGTCGTGTCCGACACCTCCTATGCCGGCTATACGGAGGTTCCCCGCGACGTGATGCAGGGCTACCGCCTGATGGCGGAGGAGGCGGCGGAGGCGATCCCGGCCGCGCCCACCCATGTCTTCATCCAGGGCGGCGTCGGCGGGCTCGCCGCCGCCGTCTCGGTGCAGATGCGCGCGCGCTACGGGCTGGAGGGGCCCCGCATCGTCGTCGTCGAGCCTGAGCGGGCCGCCTGCCTCATGGCCAGCGCCGAGGCGGGCGAGCCCATCGCCGTCGAGGGCGATCTCGATACGCTGATGGCCGGCCTCGCCTGCGGCGAGCCGAGCCTGCTCGCCTGGCAGGAGCTGGAGCGGGCCGGCTTCGCCTTCATGGCCATCCCCGATGCCAGCGCCGTCGACTGCATGCGCCTCCTCGCCCGCCGCCAGCCGGCCCTGGTCGCCGGCGAGAGCGGCGTCGCCGGCCTCGCCGGGCTGCTGCTGGCGGCGCGGGAGCCCTTCGCCCGCACCGCGCTCGGCCTCACCGAGGCGAGCCGCATCCTCCTCTTCGGCACCGAAGCGGCGACCGACCCGGAGCTTTACGCCAGGCTGACGGCCTGACCGGCTTGCCGCGCCACGCGGGCTTCATCTATCTGTCACGGTACTGGCACGGAGCCGCAACCTGGCGCCGCTAACCGGCGGCCGCAGGCAACGAGATCGTTTTGGGAGAGATAGCAATCATGAGGCGCCGTTCCCTGACCAAGGCCAGCCTAGCCGCTGCGGCCATTGCCGCCACCCGCACCCGCCCCGCCGCCGCCCAGGCGCCGGTCGAGATCCAGTTCTGGCACGGCCTGGCCCAGCCGCTGGGCGGGCAGCTCGAGGAGGTCGTGGCGGGCTTCAACGCCTCGCAATCCGGCGTGAAGGTGGTGCCCTCCTTCCGCGGCTCCTATCCGGAGACGATGGTGGCGGCGATCGCCGCCTTCCGCGCGAACACGGCGCCGCATGTGGTGCAGATGTTCGAGGTCGGCACGGGCACGATGATGTCCGCGGGCCGCGCGGTGAAGCCGGTCCATGAGCTGCTGTCCGAATCCGGCGTGACCATCGACTTCAACGACTACCTGCCGGCAGTGCGCGGCTACTACCAGGCCTCCGACGGGCGGCAGATGAGCATGCCCTTCAACAGCTCCACCGCCGTGATGTTCTACAACAAGGACCACTTCAAGCGCGCCGGGCTGAACCCCGATGCGCCGCCCAAGACCTGGGAGGAGCTGGCCGAGGCCCTCAAGAAGCTCAAGGCCGGCGGCAGCGCCAACCCGATGACCTTCTCCTGGCCGGCCTGGACCCAGGTGGAGCAGGTCTCCTCCATCCACAACATCCCGCTGGCTAGCCTCGGCAACGGCTTCGACGGACTCGGCGCCACCATGCAGGTGAACAACCCGCTGATGGTCCGCCACATGAACAACCTCATCGCCTGGCAGAAGGACGGCCTGGTGAAGTATGGCGGCCGCGACGGCGCGCCGGATGCGCTCTTCCCGGCGGGCGAGGTCAGCATCGCCATGGCCTCCTCCGGCCTGCGCAGCCGCATCCTGCGCGAGGCGCGCTATGAGTGGGGCACCGCCATGCTGCCCTATTACGGCGACGTCGCCGGCGCGCCGCGCAACAGCATCATCGGCGGCGCCAGCTTCTGGGCGCTGAACCGCGGCCCACAGGGCGGGCGCAGCGCCGCCGAGTGGAAGGGCGTGGCCGAGTTCTACCGCTATCTCAGCCAGCCCGAGATCGACGCGAAGTGGCATATGGAGACCGGCTACGTGCCGGTGCGCCGCGCCAGCTACCAGGTGGCGAAGTCCACCGGCTTCTACGACAAGAACCCCGGCTCCGACGTGCCCATCGAGCAGCTGCTGCGCGGCGGCGAGACCGGGCCCAATACCCGCGGCATCCGCCTCGGCGGCTATGTCGAGATCCGCAACATCATCCAGGAGGAGATGGAGAAGGCCTTCCAGGGCCAGCATAACGGGCAGCTGGCGCTGGAGGCGATGGTGCAGCGCGGCAACGCGGTGCTGCGGAATTTCGAGCGGCAGAACCGCGGCTGATCAGGGGCTCGCCGTGCGCAAGACGACATTCACGGGCACGGCGCTGCCGCTGCTGCTGCTCGCGCCGCAGCTGATCATCACCGCCATCTTCTTCCTCTGGCCGGCAGGGGCCGCCATCTGGCAGTCCCTGCTGCAGGAGGATCCCTGGGGCACGCGGTCCGAATTCGTCGGGCTGCGGAACTTCACCGAGGTCCTGGCGCAGCCGGAATGGCGCGGCGCGGCCTTCAACACGCTGATCTTCTCGACCTCCGTCGCGGTGCTCGCCATGGGCACCGCGCTGTTCCTCGCGGTGCAGGCGGACAAGTCCATCCGCGGCGCCAACCTCTACCGCACGCTGCTGATCTGGCCCTATGCCGTGGCTCCGGCCGTCGCCGCCGTGCTTTGGCTTTTCCTCTTCCACCCCTCGATCGGGCTGATCGGGCGGGCACTGAACCAGGCCGGCATCGCCTGGGACTACAAGCTGAACGGCGACCAGGCGATGCTGCTCGTCATCATCGCCGCGGCCTGGAAGCAGGTGAGCTACAATTTCATCTTCTTCCTCGCCGGGCTGCAATCCATCCCGCGCAGCGTGCTGGAGGCGGCGGCGATCGACGGCGCCAGGCCGGTGCGGCGCTTCTGGACCATCATCCTGCCGCTGCTCTCGCCGACCGCCTTCTTCCTTCTGGTCGTGAACCTGGTCTACGCCTTCTTCGACACCTTCGGTGTCATCCATGCGCTCACCGGCGGCGGCCCCGGCAAGGCGACCGAGACGCTGATCTACAAGGTCTATGTCGAGGGCGTGCAGAACGTGAACCTCGGCAGTTCCTCCGCCCAATCGGTGATCCTGATGGTCCTCGTCATCGCGCTGACGGCGGTGCAATTCCGCTTCATCGAGCGCAAGGTGCACTACTGATGCGGCGCAGCTGGCCCCACCTCTGGCTGCTGCTCGGGGTGCTGGTCTTCGCCACGCCGATCTACATCACCCTGATCGGCTCGACGCATGACGCCTCGACCATCGGCCGGGGCGACGTCCCCCTGCTGCCGGGGAGCGATGCGGCCGAGAACTACGCCTCCGCCTGGATCAGCGGCGGTGCCGGCCGCTTCACCGTCTCGCCCGCCTGGCGGATGATGCTGAACAGCACGATCATGGCGCTCTGCATCGCGGTGGGGAAGATCGCCATCTCGCTGCTCTCGGCCTATGCGGTCGTCTTCTTCCGCTTCCCCGGGCGGATGGTGGCCTTCTGGACCATCTTCATGACGCTGATGCTGCCGGTCGAGGTGCGCATCATCCCGACCTACCAGGTCATCGTCAGCATGGACCTGTTCAACTCCATGGCCGGCCTCACCATCCCGCTCATCGCCTCGGCGACGGCGACGCTGCTGTTCCGGCAGTTCTTCCTCACCATCCCGGAGGAGTATGTCGAGGCCGCCAAGATGGACGGCGCCGGGCCGATGCGCTTCTTCCGCGACATTCTGCTGCCGCTCTCGGTGACGAACATCGCGGCGCTCTTCGTCATCCTGTTCATCTATGGCTGGAACCAGTATCTCTGGCCGCTGCTGGTGGTGAACGACCGCAGCCTCGAGACCATCGTTGTGGGCCTTGCCAAGATGATCGGCACCGGCGACGCGCAGAACGAGTGGAACGTCATCATGGCGATGGCGGTGCTGGCGCTGCTGCCGCCGGTTGCCGTCGTCATCCTCATGCAGCGCTGGTTCCTGAAGGGCCTGACGGAGACCGAGAAGTAATGGCGAGCCTCGACGTCTCCGGCCTCCGGAAGTCCTTCGGCACCACCCACGTCCTGCACGGCATCGACCTCTCCGTCGAGGATGGCGAGATGATCGTCATCGTCGGCGCCTCGGGCTGCGGCAAGTCCACCCTGCTGCGGATCGTGGCCGGGCTCGAGACGGCGACCGCCGGCAGCATCACGATCGCGGGGCGGGAGGTGACGGGGCTGGAGCCGGCCGAGCGCGACATCGCCATGGTCTTCCAGAACTACGCGCTCTACCCGCATATGACGGTCGAGCAGAACATGGCCTATGGCCTCAAGATCCGCGGCCTGCCGAAGCCCGAGATCGCCCGCCGCGTCGCCGAGGCCGCCGGCCTCCTCGGCATCGAGGCGCTGCTGAGCCGCCGCCCACGCCAGCTCTCCGGCGGCCAGCGCCAGCGCGTCGCCATGGGCCGCGCCATCGTGCGGGAGCCGAAGCTCTTCCTCTTCGACGAGCCGCTCTCCAACCTCGACGCCAAGCTGCGCGTGCAGATGCGGGCCGAGATCAGGCGCCTGCAGCGCCGGCTCGGCGTCACCTCCCTCTTCGTCACCCACGACCAGACCGAGGCGATGACGCTCGGCGATCGTCTCGTCGTCATGCATGCGGGCCATGCGGCGCAGATCGCGACCCCGATGGAAATCTGGGCCCGGCCGGCCGATACCTATGTCGCCGGCTTCATCGGCAGCCCGGCGATGAACTTCCTCGAGGGCAGCCTCGCCGAGGGCGGCCAGGCCGTTGCGCTGAAGGCGGGCCCGGTGCTGCGCTTCGCCGACGGGCTGCGCCCGGGCGGGGAGGGGCGGCCGCTCACCATCGGCATCCGGCCGGAGCATGTGGAACTGGCGGAGGGCGGCATGCCGCTGCCCCTCGACCTGGTGGAGCCGCTCGGCTCCGAGACGGTGCTGCATGGCCGGCTGCCGGGCGGCGAGGCCCTCGTGGTGAAGCTGGCCGGCCCCGCGCCGGACGCGCCGAGCCTGCCCGTCGCCCTCCCCGCGGCGGCGCTGCACGTCTTCGATGGCGAGACCGGCAGGCGGCTTGACCCCTAGGCCCCGGGGGCCAAGATCACCCGCAACGGCATCGAAGCCGACCGGGAGGCCCCTTCATGCACCGCCGCAGCCTACTTGCCGCCGCCGCCATCCTGCCCGCCGCCTCGGCGCGGGCGCAGCTGGCCTGGCCCAACCAGCCGATCCGGCTGATCGTCCCCTTCTCCGCCGGCGGACCGACCGACATCCCCGCCCGCCTCTTCGCCGAGGAGGTGTCGAAGATGCTGCCGCAGCGTGTCGTCGTCGAGAACCGCACCGGCGCCGGGGTGGTGGTCGGCACGGAGGCGGTGGCGACTGCGCCGAAAGACGGGCACACGCTGCTCTACAGCACCATCGCCCATTCCGTGCTGCGGCCGCTCTTCCCGCGGCTCGCCTTCGACCCGGTCGCCGATTTCCAGCCGGTGGCGCTGCTCGGCGTCATCCCGATGATCCTGCTGGTGAACAACGACCTGCCGGTGAAGACGCTGCAGGAGGCCGTCGCCCTCTTCCGCAGCAAGCCCGGCGAGTACGACTACGGCAGCAGCGGCGTCGGCGGCGCGGTGCACCTGGCGACCGAGCTGCTGCTGAAGCGCGCCGGCAACCTCAAGGTCAGCCACATCCCCTATCGCGGCTCGGCGGCGGGCATGCCGGACCTGCTCTCCGGGCGGCTGGCGATGTTCATGGATGTCGCGGCCGGCGGCCTGCCCTATGCGCGGCGCGGCGATGCCCGGGCCCTCGGCATCTCCTCGGCCGAGCGCCTGGCCCAGGCGCCGGAGATCCCGACCTTCGCCGAGGCCGGCATCGCCAATGCCGAGAGCTACACCTGGCACATGGTCTTCGCCCCGGCCGGCACGCCGGAGCCGGTCGTGCAGGCGATCAACGCGGCCTTCAACAAGGCGGCGGCGCAGGAGAGTGTCCAGCGCCGCCTGACCGACCTCACCATGCTCGTCCGCCACGACACCACGCCGCAGACGGCGAGGCGCTGGCTGATGGAGGAGATCGCCAAGTGGGAGGCGATCATCCAAGAGGCGGGGATCAAGGTGGAGTAGCGCCCATTACCGGCCGCAGCGCAGCCACGGCTGCCTCGGCCGGCGCGACCGTCACCAGCCTCCCGCCCTGCCACTGTGAGAGCAGCGGCCGGGCTCTGAGGTTTTGGCCCTTCTCGTCGAAGCGCGCGCCCCAGCCATTCGGCGTCCCGCCCTCCGCCACGTCGGTCGCCAGCAGCGTCGCGCGGAGCTTGTCGCGGTCGAGCGCGGCCGCCCGCTGCATCGCCTCCAGCACCAGCCGCGCGCCGACGTAATTCGCCAGCGAATGGCCGGAGCGCGGGTCGCTGCCGTAGCGGCGCTTGTACAGCTCGGCGAAGCCCTGCACGCCCGGTGCCGCCGCCTCGTTCACCGCGAGCTGCGGGAAGTCGACATCGAGCGTGCCGTCGAAGTCCGGCCCGACCGAGCGCGCCGTATCCGTCAGGCTGTAGCCGGCGCCCGCGCCGATCACCATGCGCGGCCGCCAGCCCGCCTCCTTCATGCCCCGGTAGAAGAGCACGATGTCGTTCTGGTAGCCGGTATGCAGCACCACATCGGCGCCGACCGCGCGCAGCCGCTGCAGCAGCGGCGAGAGGTCGACGCTCCGCGCCGCATAGCCGATGCGCTCCACCTGGTTCAGCCCGCGCGCCCTGAGCTGCGCCTCCTGCGCCCCGCCCACCGCCTGGCCGTAGAGCCCCTCCTCGTGGAGGATGGCGATGCGCAGCGCCTCGGCCGGCGTCGACCAGGCCGCGGCCAGCATGTCCGGGATGACGGCGACCGAGTCGCGCGCGAAGTCGCTGGCCCGCGGGCAGAGCCGGAACAGCGTGCGGAAGCCGCGCTCCGTGATCGGATCGGCAATGGCACCGAGCTCGAAGAAGGGAAAGCCCTGCAGCTCCGCCGCCTGGCTCGCGGCGAATCCGAGATGCGAGGCATAGGTGCCGAAGCCGGCCGCCACCTTCTCGGCTCCCTGCAACCGCCGCAGTTCTGCAACCGCCTGCTCCGCCCCGGCCGCATCGCCCTTCACCAGCCGGATCGGCCGCGCCAGCAGCCCGCCGGCCGCGTTCCGCTCCTCCGCCGCCAGTTCGAGGCCGCGGAAGCTCTCGTCGCCGAGCAGGGCCAGGCTGCCGGAGAAGGGGAAGAGCGCCCCCAACCTCAGCTCATGGGCCGTCGCGATGCCCTGCGCCCGGCCCAAGCACGGCGCGGCCAGGCCAGCGATCCCGCCGAGCAGCGGGCGACGGGCGATCCTCGACATCGGCATCCTCCCGCGACGGATGCGCGGCGGCGGATTCATCGCATGCTCACCCGTCCTGGCAAGACCCCGCGGCTTGACGCGATGCGCCCCCGCGCGGAACCTCCCCGCAACTCTGGGAGAGACCGCCATGGCCACGCTGCCCTCGACGATGACCGTGATTGCCCATGGCGAAGGCGGCCCGCCCGAGGTGCTGGTGCCCGGCACCGCGCCCGTCCCCGGGCCGCGGCCCGACGAGGTGCTGATCCGCGTCCTGGCCACGGGCGTGAACCGCCCCGACGTCGCCCAGCGCAAGGGCGAATACCCGCCGCCGCCCGGCGCCAGCCCGATCATCGGCCTCGAGACGGCGGGCGAGGTGGTCGCCGCCGGCGCCGAGGTCACGCAGTGGAAGCCGGGCGACCGCGTCTGCGCCCTCACCAATGGCGGCGCCTATGCGGAATACTGCGTCGCCCCCGCCAGCCAGTGCCTGCCCTGGCCCCGGGGGTTCGACGCCATCCGCGCCGCCGCCCTGCCGGAGACCTTCTTCACCGTCTGGGCCAATCTCTTCGGCCATGGCCGGCTCGCCGCCGGGGAGACGGCGCTGATCCATGGCGGCACCAGCGGCATCGGCGTCACCGCCATCCAGCTGGCCAAGGCGTTCGGCGCGAGGGTGATCGCCACCGCTGGCAGCGCCGAGAAGTGCAAGGCCTGCCTCGACCTCGGCGCGGACCAGGCCATCGACTACCGCGCGCAGGATTTCGTCGAGGAGGTGAAGCGCGCGACGGACGGGAAGCTCGCCAGTGTCGTGCTCGACATGGTCGGGGCCGACTACTTCAACTGCAACCTGCGCTGCCTGGCGATGGACGGGCGCCTCGTCATCATCGCCTTCCTTGGCGGCTTCGAGGTGGCGAAGGCCGACCTTCGCCCCATCATGACCCGGCGCCTCACCGTCACCGGCAGCACCATGCGCCCGCGCACGACGGCGCAGAAGGCGGAGATCGCGGCGGCGCTGCGCGAGAAGGTCTGGCCGCTGCTCGACGCAGGCAAGGTCGCGCCGCCGATCCACAAGGTCTTCCCGCTGGCCGAGGCTGCGGCGGCGCATGCGCTGATGGAGAGCAGCGCGCATATCGGCAAGATCATGCTCAAGGTCGCCGACTGATCACTCTCCACGCAACCGCGTCGCGGCGTCGCGGGGGCCGCGGCAGGACGCCGGGCAGGACAACGTCTTGACGGGCGCTCCACACACTCCGCCGCGGGCGACGACGCTCGAGGGGTTCCGCTACCTCGCCGTGTCGGTGGTGCTGTTCGGCGGCGTCTGGCCCGTCACCAAGGACGCGCTGGCGCATGCGACGCCGCTCTGGTTCGCCTTCAGCCGCTGCGCCATGGCGGGTGCCGTCACCTTGCTGCTGCTCGCCGGGATGCGGCGACTGAGGTGGCCGGCGCGGGGCGACCTGCCCTGCATCCTGGCGGTCGGCCTGCTGCAGCTGGGCGGCTTCTTCGCGCTGACCCATACGGCGCTGGCCTGGATTCCGGCCGGGCGGATGGCAATCCTCACCAATGTCACCGTCTTCTGGCTGATCCCGCTCTCTTGGTGGGTGCTGGGGGAGCGGGTCTCGCCGCCGCAATGGCTGGCCGTCGCCATCGGCCTCCTCGGCGTCGGCGTGCTGATGCAACCTTGGACGATGCTTGGCACGGCGGGCCTCGGCGCCCTGCCGGGCTATCTGATGCTGCTGGGCTCGAGCCTGTTCTGGAGCGTCGCCATCCTCGTCACCCGGCGCCTGCCGCCGCGGCGGCCGGTGATGGAGCTGCTGCCCTGGTGCTTCGCCATCGCCGCGCTGCTGCTGCTGCCGCTCGCGCTGTGGCGCGAGCCGGCCGGCGGCATCGGCCTGCCTGCCTGGCCGCATGCCGCCTTCATCGGCGCCGTCGCCGCGCCGATCGGCACCTGGTCGACCATCGAGGCGGGGCGGCGGCTGTCCGGCATCCGTGCCTCGGTCGGCTTCCTGGTGGTGCCGGCGCTCGGCGTGCTGATTTCGAACCTCTGGCTTGGCGAGGCGCTGGGATGGGATGTCCTGATCGGCGGCGGGCTGATCGCCGCGAGCGTGCTGCTGGCCGCGAGAGGGTAGGGGAGGAAGTGCCGATGCGCCTCAATCTGGTCGAAGCAGGCGACGGCCCGCCCGTGATCCTGCTGCACGGGCTGTTCGGCGCGGCGCAGAACTGGGGCGCGGTGCAGCGCCACCTGGCGGCGCGGCACCGCGTCCTGGCGCTCGACCTCCGCAACCATGGCGCCTCCGACCGTAGCGACGCCATGGACTATCCGGCCATGGCCGCCGATGTGGCGGAGACGATGCGGGCGACGGATACCAGGCCCGCCGCAGTCATCGGCCATTCCATGGGCGGCAAGGTGGCGATGGCGCTGGCCCTCGCCGAGCCGGGTCTCATCTCGCGCCTCGTCGTCGTCGACATCGCGCCGATCGCCTATCCGCCGGCGCTGCGGCCCTATGTCGCGGCGATGCAGGCCATTCCGCTCCAGGCGGGGCTGACGCGCCGCGACGCCGATGCGGCGCTGGCCGCCACCATCCCGGAGCCGAATATCCGCGCCTTCCTCGTGCAGAACCTGCGGATGCAGGACGACCCGCCGCGCTGGCGCCTCGGCCTCGAGGAGATCGCCGCGGCCATGCCGGTGATCGAAGGCTTCCCCGACTTTCCCGGCCGCTATGAGGGTCCGACCCTCGTCATCAATGGCGAGCGGTCGAGCTACATCCGGCCGGAAAGCCATCCGCGCATCCAGGCGCTCTTTCCGGCCTGCCGCTTCGCCACCGTCGCGGGCGTCGGCCATTGGGTGCATGCCGAGAACCCGGCCGGCTTCCTGGCTCTCATCGACCCCTTCCTCGATTAAAGGAAGCCGATGGAAATCCAGGGGATGGCGGCGATGACGGCGGTGCCGAGCAGCAGCGCCAGCATGTAGCCCCAGATCGCCCGCATCCCCTCATCCGGCCCGATGCGGCTGATGGCGCAGGCGGCGTAGTAGCCGACGCCGAAGGGCGGGGCGAAGAGCCCGATCCCCATCGAGAGGATCACCACCATCGCGTAGTGCACCTCATGCACGCCCATGTCGCGCGCGATGGGGAAGAGCAGGGGGCCGAAGAGCACGATGGCCGGAATGCCCTCCAGCACGCTGCCCAGCACGACGAAGGCGAGGATGGAGACGGCAAGGAATCCCGCCTGCCCGCCCGGCAGCGCCGCCATCGCAGCGGCGAGCTGGCGGGAGAAGCCGGATTGCGTCAGCGCCCAGGCCATCGCCGTCGCCGCGCCGATGATGAGCAGGATGGCCCCCGAGAGCGCCGCCGTGTCCACCAGCATCGGCCGCAGTCGGGCCCAGTCGAATTGCCGGTAGAAGACAAGCCCGACGAGGAAGGCATAGGCGATGCCGATGGTCGACACCTCGGTTGCCGTGGCGACGCCCTCGACCACCGCGGCGCGGATCAGGAAGGGCAGGGCGAGGGCCGGCAGGGCGAAGCCGAAGCTCCGCAGGATCTCCCGCGCGCCCGGCCTCGCGGCGCTGGCGAGCGCTTGCCCGCGATGCCGCCACCACACCACGCCGCAGAGCACGACCGCGAGCAGCGCCCCCGGCAGCAGCCCGCCGGTGAATAGCGCCCCGATCGAGACGCCCGTCACCGAGCCAATGGTGATGAGCACGAGGGAGGGCGGCACCGTCTCGGTCTGCGCCCCCGTCGCCGAGAGCAGGGCGACGAGCTCCCCCGGCTTCGCCCCGCGCTCGCGCATCTCAGGGAAGAGCACCGGCGCGACGGCCGCCATGTCGGCCGCCTTCGCCCCCGATATGCCGGAGACGAGGTACATCGCCCCCACCAGCACATAGGAGAGCCCGCCCCGCACATGGCCGAGCAGGTTGGCGAGGAAGCGGATCATGGCGCGGGCCATGCCCGTCATCTCGATCAGGCTGCCGAGGAAGATGAAGAGCGGCACGGCGAGCAGGATGAGATGCGACATCCCCTCATCCATCCGCCCGACCACCACCATGATTGGCACGCGCGTCGTCAGCGCCAGGTAGCCGAAGGTGGCGAGGCCGAAGCAGAAAGCGATCGGCACGCCCGCCAGCACCGTCGCCGCCACCAGCCCGACGAAAAAGATGACGAGGTTGAGGGTGCCGAGCGGCCTGAAGGCCGGCCCCGCCCACCAGAACCCCGCCGCCACCAGCCCGACCGCGCCGAGCGCCGCCAGCGCCCGCCCCCAGCCGGCGACGCGCGGCAGGCGCACCAGCGCCACCACCAGCATCAGCAGCAGGCCGACCGGCAGGGCCGAGGCCCGCCAGCTCCCCGGGATCTCCATCGCCGGCGTGGTGATGAAGCTCTCCTCCACCGCATAGTCATAGGCCGGGTGGAGCAGCAGCAGCAGGAAGAGGATCGGAGCCGCGACGGCCGTAGCCTCGAGGAAGCCGCGCAGCGGCGCCGGGGCCATGGCGACCAGCGCCGTCATCCGCATGTGCTCGGCGCGGCGGAAGGCGACCACGGCCCCCAGCATCGCCAGCCAGAGGAAAAGCACCGAGGCCAGCTCGTCAGACCAGACGAGCGAGCTGTGGAAGACGTAGCGCGCGACGATGCCGGCCAGCAGCAGCACGGTCTCCACCGCCACCAGCCCCGCGGCGGTCAGCTCCAGCGCGCCGCCGAGCAGGGCTTCGACCCTGCCCGGCGGCCGCCGCTCCACCAGGCCGATATCCGCCATGGCTCAGGTCAGCTTGCCGAGATCCTGCTCGAGGATGCCCCAGGCCTCCTCGCCATAGCGCTGCTTCCACTGCGTGTAGAAGCCAGCCTTCCTCAGCGCCTCGCGGAAGGGCGTGGGATCGACGGTATTGAAGGTGAGGCCCTGCTTCGTCAGCTCCGCCTGCAGCCCGGCATTGAGCGCCGCAACGTCGCCGCGCTCGGCCAGCGCCGCGGCATTCCAGTGCTTCGCCACCGCGGCCTGCGCATCGGCCGGCAGCGCCGCCCAGGCGCGGCGATTGCCGAGCATCCAGAACCCGTCCCACATGTGGTTCGTCAGGGCGCAGAATTTCTGCACCTCGTAGAGCTTGGCGGTCGAGATGATGGCGAGCGGGTTCTCCTGCCCGTCCACCACCTTGGTCTGCAGCGCCGAATAGACTTCGGCGAAATTGATGCTGGTCGGCGCCGAGCCGAAGGCCTGGAAGAGCGAGGTCCAGAGCGGGCTCACCGGCACGCGGATCTTGAAGTTGCGCAGGTCGTCCGGCGTCGTGATCGGCTTGGAGGAGGAGGTGATCTGGCGGAAGCCGTTGTCCCAGATCTTGTCCATGACGACGAGGCCGGACTTCACGATCTGCGCCCGCACATGGGCGCCGAGCGCGCCGTCCATCGCCTTCCACACCGAGGCGTAGTTGGAAAAGGCGAAGCCGACGCCGTTGATCGAGGCCGCCGGCACCAGCGTCGAGAGGATGAGCCCCGAAAGGGTGAAGAACTCGATTGCGCCCGACCGCACCTGGCTCAACATGTCGGTGTCTGAGCCCAGCTGGTTGTTGGGGAAGATCTGAATTTCGACCCTGCCGCCGGTCTCGCGGGCGATCGCCTCCGCCGCCTCCTTGGCGCGCTGGTTCAGCGGATGGGTGAGCGGCAGGTTGTTCGCGTATTTGAAGCTGAACTCGGCAGCATGGGCGGGGCGCAGGCGGATGGCGGGGGCGGCGAGCGCTCCGGCGGCCAGCAGGGCGCGGCGATTGATGAGGACCATCTGTTCCCTCCGTTCCGGTCTCGGCCGGAGCTGTGCTTCGCTCCGCTCATAGGCCATGTCGCCGGGGGCGTGGAGGCGGTATTTTCCCCGGCAACGAAGGAGGGACCGCCCGCATGACCTCGATGACCAGCCTGCCCGTCTCGCGCCGGGTGATGAACCTCGCCGGCTTCCTCGCCCAGACCGCCCGCCGCCTGCCCGATCGCCTGGCCCTGGCCTGGGGCGAGCGCCGCTGGACTTGGCGCGAGTTCGAGCGGCGCAGCACGGCGCTTGCCGCCTCCCTCGCCGTGCATGGCATCGGCAAGGGCGACCGCGTGCTGGTCCATGCCAGGAACGCCAACGAGATCCTGGAGGCGATGTTCGCCACCTTCCGCCTCGGCGCTGTGCTGGTGCCGACCAATGTCCGGCTGGTGCCGGAGGAGGTCGCCTATCTCGCCGAGGCCTCCGGCGCCCGCGCCTTCCTCTGCGGGTCCGTCTTCCCCGAGCATGCCGCGGCCGTCGAGGCGGCGCTGCCCGATCTCCGCCTGCTGGCAAGCATCGGCGAGGCCGGGTTCGGCCAGGCGACGCATGAGGCGCTGATCGCCGCCGGCGAGGGCCAGGCCTTCCCCATCGCCGATGCCGCCTATGACGACCCGTGCTGGTTCTTCTTCACCTCCGGCACCACCGGACGGCCCAAGGCGGCAGTGCTGACGCATGGGCAGATGGCCTTCGTCATCACCAACCATCTGTGCGACCTGATGCCGGGCACGACCGAACAGGATGCCTCGCTGGTCGTCGCCCCCCTCTCGCACGGCGCCGGCATCCATTTCCTGACGCAGGTGGCGCGCGGCGCCGCTAGCATCCTCCTCCCCGGCGAGCGGTTCGACGCGGCCGAGGCCTGGCGGCTGGTCGAGGCCCATCGCGTCAGCAACATGTTCACCGTGCCGACCATCCTGAAGATGCTGGTGGAGCACCCCGCGGTCGACCGGCACGACCACGCCTCGCTGCGCTACGTCATCTATGCCGGCGCGCCGATGTACCGCGAGGATCAGAAATTCGCGCTGCGCAAGCTCGGCCGCGTCATCGTGCAGTATTTCGGCCTGGGCGAGGTGACGGGCAACATCACCGTCCTGCCCGCCGGCCTGCATGAGGAGGAGGACGGCCCCGCCGCCCGCATCGGCACCTGCGGCTATGCCCGGACGGGGATCGAGATCCAGATCCAGGACGAGCAGGGCAGGGAGGTCGCGCCCGGCGCCCAGGGCGAGATTTGCGTCGCCGGCCCCGCCGTCTTCGCCGGCTACTGGGACAACCCGGAGGCCAATGCCAAGGCCTTTCGCCAGGGCTGGTTCCGCAGCGGCGATCTCGGCCACATGGACGCAGAGGGCTTCCTCTACATCACCGGCCGTGCCTCCGACATGTACATCTCCGGCGGATCGAACGTCTATCCGCGCGAGGTGGAGGAGCTGATCCTGCAGTATCCCGGCGTCGCAGAGGTCGCGGTCGTCGGCGTGCCGGACCGGCACTGGGGCGAGGTCGGCGTCGCCGTCATCGTCCCCCGCGCGGGAGAGGCGGTGGAGGAGCAGGCGCTGCTCGCCTGGCTCGATGGCCGCATGGCCCGCTACAAGATGCCGCGGCGCGTCTTCGCTTGGGAGGCGCTGCCGCGCTCCGGCTACGGCAAGATCACCAAGAAGATGGTGCGGGAGGAGATGGAGGCCCGCGGCCTGCTGCCCCTCGCATGAGCCCGCGCCGTCTCGCCCAGCCTGGCCCGGCCCTCGAGCCGCGCATCGAGAGCGTCGCTGGCCATGCGCTGCCGCTCGCACTCACCCTCGCGCCCGGCCTGTCGCTGCTGGAGGCAGTGACGCGCGCCGTCTACGCCGCCGGCTTCGACAGCGCGACGCTGGAACTCGAGGGCGGCACCCTCGCGCCCTTCTCCTACGTCCTTCCGGCCCCGGCGCCGGATGCGACCCATGCCGCCTATTACAGCAGGACCCATATGCCGGCCGCCGGCGCCCGCCTCGAGCGCGCCTGCATCACCTTGGGCCGCCGCACCGGACAGCCCTGGCTGCACTGCCACGCCGTCTGGGAGGAGGCCGCCGGACGCCGCGGCGGCCATGTGCTGCCGGAGGAGACACTGCTCGCCAGCCCTGTCGCCGCCCGCGCCTGGGGCCTCAGCGGCATCGCCCTGGTCTCGGAGCCGGATGCGGAGACGAATTTCACCGTCTTCCATCCCATCCCCGCCATGGGTCCGCCGCGGCCCGGTGCCCGGCCCGCGGCTGCGGTCCGCATCCGACCGAACGAGGATGCCGCGGGCGCCCTCGCCGCGGTCGCGAGCCGGCACGGCCTCCGTTGCCCCGCCTTGCGCGGCAGCCTCGGCAGCCTGATCGGCGCGCGGTTCGCGGGCGGCGGCGCGGTCGAGGACTATGCGACGGAGATGCTCTTCACCGGCGATGGCCTCGGCATCGCCCTGGCCGACATGCAGGGCCGGGTGCATGACGGGACCCTGCTGCCGGGCGAGAACCCGGTCTGTATCACCATCGAGGCGCTGCTCGTGGACGAAGCCTAGGCCAGCTCCACCAGCGTGACTTCCGGCGGCATCCCGACCCTGATCGGCAGCGCCGAGTTTCCGATCCCGCCGGAGACCACGAGGTGCCGCCCCTCCTCGACCACGGCGCCATAGGCGTAGCGGTTGCCGTAGCGGCTCGGCACCAGCGGCGAATAGCCGCGCACCCGCACCTGCCCGCCATGGGTATGGCCGGACAGCGTCACCCCCACATGCTCGGGCACGAAGGGAAAGATGTCCGGCTCATGCGCCAGCAGGATGCTCGGCGCGCCGTCGGGGATGCCGGCCAGCGTCCCCTCGAGGTCATGCGCGCCGTAGATGGCGCCGCCCCGGCGATAGGCCCATTGGCTGCCGAGCCCGGCCAGCCACACCTCCCGGCCGCGATGCGAGAGGCGGCGGAGCTCGTTGTGCATGACCGGAAGCCCGGCCGCGGCAAAGGCCTCCGCCGCCTCGGGCAGCGCCCGGAGGCCGGCCTGCGTCGCCGGGCATTCCCACCAATCATGGTTGCCGAGCACCGCATGCACGCCGAGGGGTGCATGCAGCCCGGCCAGGATCTCCGCCACCTGCCGCATGGCCGGCCGGTCGGCGACGAAGCGCCCATCCGCGAGGTAGTCCCCCAGCAGCACGACGAGGTCCGGTCGCAGCGCATTCGTCATGCCGACCGCGCGCGCCAGGTGCTCCATCGGCGTCTGCGGCCCGCCGGCATGCGGGTCCGCGATGATGGCGATGGAGAGCGGCAGGTCCCGCGGCCAGCTGGCCGGGGCCAGGCGGTAGCGCACCAGCTCGAGCCGCGGCTCATGCGTTCCGCCGCGGCGATGGGCGCCGAGCCAGCCGAGCAGCCGCCGGCGTCCGGGCCGCCGCGCCGGAGCCGTCCGCGCCAGGGCCTCCGGCCGGGACTCCGCGCCGGCCGTGAGGCCGCCATAGGCTGCCGCTTCCGTCGTCATGCCTGGTCCTGTCCTAACCCAGCCCCTATCTGGGGCCTCGCCCTGTGCCGAAAAGCGGGGATGCGCCGCTCGAATGGCATGGGAGGGCCGTCCTTGAAAAGCACCATTCGGTCCGCGCCGGGCGGGAACGGCCGCCCACGCTCCCGGTTGAAGCCGCATCCCTGCCGAAAGCCCGGCCGCCTTGCCCCGATCGCCGCTTGCCCTCATCGCCCTGGCCCTGCTCCTTGCCGCCTGCGCCACCCAGCCGGGGCGGGAGGAGATCGCCAACCGCACCTATGTCGTCACCGGCGCCTCCAGCGGCTTCGGCCGCGGCGTCGCCACGCGGGTCGGCGCGCAGGGGGCGAATGTCGTCCTCGCCGCCCGCCGCGCCCCGGTGCTGGAGGAGGTGGCGGGCGAGATCCGGGCCGCCGGCGGGCAGGCCCTGGTCGTCCCGACCGATGTCAGCCAGCCCGATCAGGTGGAGGCCCTGGCCGCGGCAGCCGTCGCCCGCTTCGGCCGCATCGATGTCTGGGTGAATAACGCCGCCGTCGCCAGCATCGGCCGGTTCGAGGAGATCCCGGTCGAGGACCATGCCCGCGTCGTCGACGTGAACCTGAAGGGCGTGATCTATGGCAGCCATGCCGCGCTGCGCCGCTTCCGCAGCCAGGGCGGCGGCACCCTGGTCAACATCGCCTCGGTCGAGGGCCGCGTGCCGCTCGCCTATCATGCGAGCTACAGCGCGACGAAGCATGCCGTCATCGGCCTCGGCAACGCGCTGAACCAGGAGCTGCGCCTCGGCGGGCTCGGCGACCGCATCGCCGTCTCGACCGTGCTGCCCTGGGCCGTCGACACGCCCTTCTGGCAGCATGCGGGCAACTACAGCGGCCGGACGCCGCGCATGGTGCTGATGGATGGGCCCGATCAGACGGTCGACGCCATCATCCGCGTCTCGGTGCGCCCGACGAGCGAGCTGGCGGTGGGCTGGAAGGCGAAGGGCGCCGTGCTCGGCGAGCGGATCTGGCCCGGCCTTGCCGAGCGCATCGCCGGCGACGTGGTCCACCGCGCCCAGATGGAGAGCGGCGCGCCCACCCCGCCGACCAGCGGCTCCCTCTACGCCCCCGTGGCGGAGGGCACCGGCGTCGCCGGCAATGCCCGCGCCCGGATGGAGCGGGAGGATCAGCCGAACAGCAGCCGGTAGGCGACCCGGTCGAGGACGAAGACCGCCGCCGCCCCGGCGACATAGAGGCTGCCCGCCGCGACCAGCATCATCCGCCGATGCGCCTCGATCCGCCCCCGCCGTGCGAGCACCACCGCCCGCGCGACCGTCACCAGCAGGGCGAGGGCCAAGAGATGCAGCGGCGAGGGCCCATGCCGGGCGACGAAGAGCGCCGTCACCGCCGCCCCCACCAGCCCCGCCGCCGCCAGGCGGCCCCAAAGGCGGTGCCCCCCGCCGCCGGGCTTCGGCAGGAGGAGCGCGACCGGCACCACCAGCATGGCGAAGGCGGAGAAGCCGAGGTGCAGCAGCACGGGGATGGGCATGGGAGGCCTCGCCGGTTATGTTAACGGCGATAACTTCGGAGCCCATGTGAACGATGTCAACATCCGAGCGCAGCTACCACCATGGCGACCTGCCGAGCGCCCTGGTCGCGGCCGGCGAGGCGTTGCTCGACGAGGGCGGCGACGGCGCCTTCTCCCTGCGCGAGGCCGCCCGCCGCGCCGGCGTCTCCCCCGCTGCCGCCTACCGCCACTTCCCGGACAAGGAGGCGCTGCTGGCCCGCATCGCACTCCGCGGCTTCGCCGAGTTCGGTGAGGCGCTGCGGCAGGCCGCCGCCGCGGCGCCCGATGGGCCGCTCGACGCCATGGGGATCGCCTATGTCGACTTCGCCCTGGCCCGGCCGGCGCGCTTCCGGCTGATGTTCGGCCCGCTCACCGCCCGCGCCTCGGCCCGCGATGCCGGCCTGGCCGCCGCCCGCAACGCCGCCTTCGAGGCGCTCTCGGCCCGCGCGGGCTCCCGCCCGGCCTCGCTGCGGGCCTGGGGCCTGGTGCATGGCCTGGCGATGCTGCTGCTCGACGGCGCGCTGCCGGCCGAGGACCCCGCCGTCCTGGTGCGCGAGCTGCTGCCTGGCTGAGCCGCTGGGCCGGGGTCCAGCTCATTCCCTCGCTGCATGATGGACGCCTCCGGCCGCTCCAGCCTTCAGCGATCGTGCTCTATTGCGGCTTGAACACGCTCCGCTTCGCCGCATCCGCCGCGCGCCAGAGATACCAGGCGGCGACGCTGCGCCAGGGCTTCCAGGCCTCGCCGATCGCCGCCAGCTCCTTCGGCTTCGGCTGTGCCTCGAGCCCCGCCGCCACCTTCCACCCCTCGCGCACGCCGAAGTCGTCGACCGGCAGCACGTCGGGGCGCCCGAGCGTGAAGATCAGCAGCATCTCGACCGTCCAGCGCCCGACGCCGCGGATGGCGACGAGCCGCTCGATCAGCGCCGCGTCGTCGAAGCGCGAGCAGGCCTCGCGCGTCGGCACCAGCCCGCCGGCCGACTTCTCGGCGATGTCGCGGATGGCGGCGACCTTGGAGCCAGAGAGGCCGCAGCCCCGCATCGCCTCCACCTCCATCGCCAGGATCGCTTCCGGCGGCGGGAAGGCATGCGCCGGATGCAGCGCCAGCAGCCGGCCGAGGATCGCCTCCGCCGCCCGCCCATGCACCTGCTGGTGGGCGATGGCGCGGACCAGCGCCTCATAGGGCTCGCGCGTCACCGGCTCGAGCGTGCAGGGGCCGATCTGCTTGATCACCTTCTTCAGGACCGGGTCGCGCCTGAGGGCGCGCTCGGCGCGGGCCCAGTCGGGGCGTTCGGTCTGCTTCGGGCTGCCGCCGGCCATGTCGCTCATCCGGCGCTTCTATCCTGGCCGCCCGGGCTTGCGCCATGCCGCCCGCGCCGGGGATGCTTCGCCCATGCCCGAACTCTATGCCGCCTATGGCAGCAACCTCTCCCATGCGCAGATGCAGGCCCGCTGCCCAGGCGCAGTCGTCGTCCGCGGCCTGCTGCTCCCCGGCTGGCGGCTGGTGCTGCGCAAATTCGCCCTGATCGAGCCGGACTCCGTGGCCGCCTGCCCGATCGGCCTCTGGCAGGTGACGGAGGCGCACATGGCGAGCCTCGACCGCTACGAGGGCCCGCATACCTATGAGCGGGCCCGCCTCGCCCTGCCGGATGGCGGCGAGGCCTGGATCTACCACGAGCTCGCCTTCCGCCCCGGCCCGCCCTCGGCCGAATACGTGGCGCGGCTGCGCCAGGGCTACTGCGACTTCGGCTTCGACGCGGCGCCGCTCGAGGCGGCGCTGGCCGCCTGAGCCCTCACACCACCTGCAGCAGCCCGGCCAGAAGCCGGGCCCGCGGCACCAGGCTGTCGAGCAACAGGTGCTCCTCCAGCGTATGGCCGCCCGCGCCCTGCACGCCGAGCCCGTCCAAGGTCGGGATGCCCATCGCCCCGGTGAAGTTGCCGTCCGAGCCGCCGCCCGCGCTCTGCGAGCTGACGTCGAAGCCGATGCCCCGGGCGATCCGCCGCGCCGTGCCGTAGAGCTCCATCCCGCGCGCATCCGGCTCCCAGACCGGCCGCGTCACGCCGCGCCGCACCTCGAGCTGCACGTCGTTGCCCGTCGGCCGCAGCGCCAGCATGGTCTCGACCGCGTGGTCGAGGTCCTCCTGGCGCTTCGCCATGGAGAGGCTCTCCGCATCGCAATGCGTCGCCACGCAGTTCACCCATTGCCCGCCATGGATCACGCCGACCGAGAAGGTGACGTCGTCGGTCGTCAGCGCCTCGATCGCCACCACCTGGCGGCACATCTCGCGGATGGCGCTGCGTCCATCGGCGAGCCGCGCCCCGGCATGGCTCGGCCGGCCGGTGGCACGCAGGTTGAAGCGGGCGATGGCGTAGCGCCCCGTCACCACGCCGCCATCCGGCCGCGCCGGCTCCGGCACCAGCACCACGGCGTGGCGCGCCGCCTCCGCCTCGATCAGGTCGCGCGTCGAGGGCGAGCCGACCTCCTCGTCGCTGGTCAGCAGCACCGTCACCGGCCGGCTGGTGGCGATGCCGGCGCGGGTGAGCTGGCGGATGGCCTCGAGGGCGATCCAGTTGCCGCCCTTCATGTCATAGACCCCGGGGCCGTAGACCCGGTTGCCCTCGACCCGCCAGGGCAGCGGCTCCAGCGTCCCGATGGGGTGGACGGTGTCGAGATGCCCCATCACCAGCACGCCGGGCAGGCTTGGGTTCGGGTGGGGGAAGCTGGCCCGCACGCAGGGCCCGTAGCCCATCCGCCCGGGGATGGTCTCGATGCGCGCGCCCATCAGCGCCAGGTCGCGCGCCGCGATCTCCATCATCCGGGCGACGGCGGCGGCGTCGAAGGTTGGGCTCTCGCATTCGACCCAGCGGCGCAGGCCAGGCAGCATTGCCTCGGCGTCGAAGGGCAGGTCGAGGACGGGCTGGTCCATGCGGCATCTCCGGTGTGAGAGGGAAGGGAGCGTGTATCCGTCGCGGCCGGCCGGCAATGGGGTCCTTGCGCGGCCGCGCTCTCCCTGACGCCGACGCGGCCCGGCTGCTAGGCTTGCCGCCATGACCCAGCCCCCCCGCCTCATCCCCCAGGCCGGCCCTGCCGCCTGGGCCGGCTCTGCCCTCAGCCCCGCCGACTGGATGATCCCGGCTGGGGCCGAGGCCGCGGCCGAGCTGGCCGAGCCCGATGCGGCACAGCGGCCGCAGCTCACCGCGCTGCTGCGCCAGGCCGCCGAGCGGCTGGACGACGGCCGCGGCTTCTGCCTCCTCCGCGGCCTGAAGCTCGACCGCCTCCCGGCGCCGGAGGAGCCGCTGCTCGCCCTCGGCCGCCTGCTTGGCCGCCCCTTCCCGCAAGGTGCCGAGACGCCCGCCGCCAGCCCCCAGTTCCGCGCCGACCCGGCCGATGCCGCCCTGCTGCTGTGCCTCGGCAGCCTGCCGGAGGGTGCGCTCGGCCTCGTCTCCGCCGCCGCCCTACACAATGCGCTGCTGAAGGCCGACCGGGGGGCGCTCGCCGTGCTCCACCGCGACTTCCCCTTTGGCGAGGCCGCGCTCCCGGTCTTCTCGACCACCGAGGGTGCCTTCGTTAGCCATCACGACCCGGAGGCGATGGCCGAAGCCGCGCTCGACCCCGACCAGCAATCTGCGCTCGCGGCGCTGGAGGCGGCCGCGGCGGCGCCCGGCCAGGCGCTCGTTCTGCCGCTCCATGCCGGAGACCTGCTGCTGCTGAACCCCCGCCTGGTCTGGACGCGCATCGCCGCGCCGGCGCCGGAGCTCCGCCGCCTCTGGATCGACCGGCCGAACCCCCGTTCCCTGCCGGAGCCCTTCCGCGCCCGCGGCTCGCCGATGGTCGGGGGCTGAGCCGATGCGCATCCTGGTCGCCAATGCCAACACTACCGAGGCCATCACCGGGCTCTGCGCCGCCGCCGCCCGCGCCGCCGCGAGCCCAGGCACCGAGATCGTCCCGGCGACGCCGCGCTTCGGCCCGGCGGTGATCTCCTCCCGCGCCGAGAACATCGTCGCCGGCCATGCCCTGCTGGAGCTCCTCGCCACCCAGGCCGGCGCGGTGGATGCCGTGCTGCTCGCCGTCAGCCACGATACGGCGCTGGAGGCCGCGCGCCAGCTCATGCCCTGCCCGGTGGTCGGGATGACGGAGGCCGCCTGCCTCACCGCCTGCCTCGCCGGCGGCCGCTTCGGCCTCGTCACCTTCGGCGGCACGGAGACCTACCGCGAGCGCATCGCGCAGCACGGGCTGAGCGCCCGCCTCGCCGGCCTCGCCGGTGTCGATGCCACGCCGCAGGATGCCGTGCGGGATCCGGAGGGGGTGGCGCGCAAGCTGCAGGCGGCCATCGCCGGCCTCGCCGCGGAGGGCGCCGATTCGGTCGTGCTCGGGGGCGCCGCGCTGGCCGGGATGGCGGCGCGGCTGCAGCCCGAATCGCCGGTGCCGCTGGTGGACGGCATCGCCTGCGGCGTCCGGCTGCTGGAGATGCTCGTCGCCCTGAAGCTGCCGAAGCCTGGCCTCGGCAGCTTCGCCGCGCCGCGCGGGCGCGAAGTGAGCGGCGTCGACCCGGCCCTCGCTGCCCTGTTCCGCGGCGGGTAGGGCGCCGCTGCCGCGGGCTGGCGACATGCCACAGAGCACCGCAGGGGCCACGCCCAGGCGGCCCTGAATCCTGGTCCGCCGGCGTGCTACTCCGCCGTTGCGCCCGACTTCCGCACCACCTCGGTCCATTTGGCGATCTCGGCGCGGATGAAGCGCTCGAACCCGGCAGGCGAGGTGCCGCCATCCGGCGTCAGCCCCGGCGCCATGCCGCCGAGGTCGGCGATCTTGGCCCGCGTCTCCGGCTCCTTCACCACCGCGTCGATCTCGGCCCCGAGCCGGTCGATGATCGGCTTCGGCGTCCGCGCCGGCGCCTGCACGCCAAACCAGGCCGTCGCCTCCACATCGGGGAAGCCTGCCTCCGCCGTGGTCGGCACGTCCGGCAAGGCGGAGCTGCGCTGCTTCGTCGTCACCGCCAGCGGCCGCAGCCGCCCCTCGCGCAGATGGCCGATGACCGAGGGCAGGTTGTCCACCGCCACCTCGATCCGCCCGGCGATCACCTCCTGCAGCATCGGCCCGGCGCCGCGGAACGGCACATGCTGCATCTCGATGCCCGCGACGGATTTCAGCAGCTCCCCGGTCAGGTGCAGCGAGGTGCCGATGCCGGAGCTGCCGTTGTTGAGCTGGCCCGGCCGCGCCTTCACGTAGTCCACCAGCTCCCTCAGCGTCCTCACCGGCAGGGCGTTGGTGACGAAGATGGAGTTCGGGACCTGCAGCATGAGGCCGGCGGCGGCCAGCTCCTCGGGCTTGTAGGGCATCTTCGACCCGTAGAGGCTGTAGTTGATCGCCCCCGAGCTCACCGTGCACATCAGCAGCGTGTAGCCGTCCGGGTCGGACTTCACCACGGCATCGGAGCCGATATTGCCGCCCGCCCCGGGCCGGTTCTCAACGATGACATTCTGGCCGAGCCGTTGGGTCAGCCGCTCGGCCAGGATGCGGGCCGAGATGTCGGTGGTGCCGGCCGGGGTGAAGGGCACGACCAGCCGCACGGTGCGCAACGGCCAGGCCTCCTGGGCGAGGGCAGGGGCGGCGAGCAGGCCGGCCCCGGCGGCGAGCGCCCTGCGGCGGGTCAGGATCATCGGACGTCTCTCCCGGTTCTTCTGCGGCATAGGTGGCGGTGCGGCCGGGCCGCCGTCAACCCTCCCGGCACGGGATCGTTCCACTGGAGGGAGGGAACTTGCGCCGCCTTCCGCCGATCCCTCTCCGGTGTTGTCGCAGGGCAGGCCTTGCCGGTCGGCGGGGCTTGCCCAATAGGCAGGATGGAGCCCGGCGCCGCCGGGCGCGGGGACCACTCACAGGGGCGCCGGGATGGATTTTGTCAGGCTCTACGGGCGGGTCCTGAAGCTGCTGTCGAAGGACCGCTGGGTCGCGGTCGGCCTTTCGATCGCCAACATCGCGCTCGCCGGCCTGCTCTTCCTGGAGCCGGTTCTGTTCGGCCGAGTGGTCGACGTGCTCTCCCACGCCGCGACCAACACGCGGGAGCAGGTCTGGGAGCAGGCCTTCGCCCTGCTCGCGCTCTGGTGCGCCGTCGGCCTCTCCGGCATCGGCGCGACCGTCGCCGTCTCGCTGCTGGCGGACCGCATGGCGCATCGCAACCGGCTGGTCTCCATGCACCAGTATTTCGAGCACGTCCTCGCCCTGCCGCTCTCCTTCCACGGCGACATCCAGTCGGGCCGCCTGATGAAGGTGATGCTGGTCGGCGCCGACAACCTCTTCAGCATCTGGCTCGCCTTCTTCCGCGACCACATGTCGACCTTCGTCGCGGCGCTGGTGCTGCTGCCGCTGACGCTGGCGATGAACTGGCGGCTCGGCCTGCTGCTCCTCGGCCTGGTCGTCGTCTTCGCCGTCATCACCGCCTTCGTCATCAGGCAGACCGAGACGGCGCAGGGCAAGGTGGAGATGTTCCAGTCGCGCCTCGCCGGCACGGCCCAGGATGCGCTTTCCAACGTCATCGTCGTGCAGTCCTTCACCCGCATGGCGAGCGAGGCGCGGATGTTCGGCGACATCATCCGCCAGGTGATGGACCATCAATTCCCGGTGCTGAACTGGTGGGCCGTCGTCTCCGTGCTGACCCGCGCCGCGAGCACGCTGACGGTCATCGCCATCTTCATCCTCGGCACCGTGCTGCATCTCGACGGCAAGGCGACGGTCGGCGAGATCGTCAGCTTCATGGGCTTCGCCACGCTACTGATCAGCAAGCTGGAGGGCGCCGTCGCCTTCGTCTCCCGCCTCGTCTTCCAGGCACCGGGCATCGCCGAATTCTTCGAGGTGCTGGACGCACGGACCAGCGTGCCGGAGCGTCCGGGCGCCATCTCGCTCGGCCGCGCCGGCGGCCAGGTCGTGTTCGAGCGGGTGGCATTCGCCTATCCGGGCGGCCCGCGGATCCTCTCCGATGTCGAGTTCCGCGCCGATCCAGGCCGGACCATCGCCCTGGTCGGCCAGACCGGCGCCGGCAAGTCGACAGCCATGGCGCTGCTGCAGCGCCTCTGGGATCCGGTCGCCGGCCGGGTCACGCTCGACGGCCACGACCTGCGGGACATCAGCCTCGACAGCCTCCGCCGCAATGTCGGCGTCGTCTTCCAGGAGAGCATGCTCTTCAACCGGACCATCCGGGACAACCTGCTGGTCGGGCGCCCCGAAGCGACGCATGAGGAGCTGGAGCGCGCCTGCCGCATGGCCGAGGCGCACGACTTCATCATCCGGCAGCCGAAGGGCTACGACACGCTGGTCGGCGAGCGCGGCGCCAGCCTGTCCGGCGGCCAGCGCCAGCGCCTGGCCATCGCCCGCGCGCTGCTGAAGGACCCGCCGGTGCTGATCCTCGACGAGGCCACCAGCGCCCTCGACGCCGCCACCGAGGCGCGGGTGCAGAAGGCGCTCGCCGCGCTGATGGCCGGGCGCACCACCTTCATCATCGCCCACCGGCTCTCCACCGTGCGCGACGCGGACGAGATCCTCGTCTTCGAGGGCGGCCGCATCGCCGAGCGCGGCAGCTTCGACGCGCTGGTCCGCGAGGGCGGCCGCTTCGCCGAGCTGGTGAAGACCCAGCTCACCGCCAGCGCCCCGCTCGCCGCGCCCGAAGCCGTGAAGGCGGCGGAATGACCGATGCCGCAGCACGGCTTTTGCTTGCAGCCGCCGCGCGCGGCAGCGCAGCCTGATCCCCTGGAAGAGACAGCCCAAGGGAGAAACCCATGGTCATCGCCGCCATCCTGAAGACGAAGGGCAACCGCGTCATCTCGCTCGGGCCCGAACAGAGCGTCCTCGACGCGGCCCGGCTGCTGGCCGAGCACCGCATCGGCGCCGCCCTGGTGCGCGGCCCGGCCGGCGAGTTGCTCGGCATCCTGAGCGAGCGGGACATCGTCCGCGGCATGGCGGCACACGGCCCCGGCACCACCGGCCTCAAAGCCACGCAGTTCATGACCCGTGACCTCGTCACCATTCGCCCGCAGACCCTGGTGGCCGAGGCCCTGTCGCTGATGACGGAGCGCCGGGTGCGCCACCTGCCCGTGCTCGATGCCGGCGGCGGCCTGGTCGGCATGGTCTCGATCGGCGACCTGGTGAAAGCCCGTATCGAGGCCGCCGAGCAGGAGGCGGAGGAGCTGAAGCATTACGTGGTCTCGGCCGGCTAAGGCCCCTTGTTGAGGGGACGCCTTCCGGGCTTCACTCGCCCCTGGTAATGAACCGGGGGCTTCCACGCATGACCATCACCCGTCGCGCCGCGCTGGCGGCGCCGAGCCTGCTCGCAATCCCGGGCCTGGCCCGGGCCCAGACCAGGTGGCAGCTCGCCAGCGCCTATCCGGACGGCAATTTCCACACCAGGAACCTCCGCGAATTCTGCACCGATCTCGAGCAGGGCACCGGCGGCAAGCTGCAGGTCCAGCTGCACAGCAACGCCTCCCTCCTGCCCATGCCGCAGATCAAGCGCGGCGTGCAGACCGGCCAGGTGCAGCTCGGCGAAATCCTGCTGACCGCCTATTCCAACGAGGATCCCTTCTTCGACGCCGATGCGGTGCCTTTCCTCGTCGCCGACTTCGCCGGCGCCAAGAGGCTGGCCGAGCTCCAGCGCCCCTATATCGAGGCGCGCCTCGCCCGCCAGGGGCTGTCGCTGCTCTATACCGTCGGCTGGCCCGCGGCCGGCTTCTATACCCAGGTGCCGCTCGCCAGCCTCGACGTGCTGAAGGGCAGCCGCTTCCGTACCTTCAGCCCGCTGACCAACCGCTTCGCCGCCCTGGTCGGCGCCAACCCAGTGCTGGTGCAGCAGGCGGAGCTGGCCCAGGCCTTCGCCACCGGCATCGCCACCGCCATGGTGACGAGCGCCCAGACCGGCGTCGACACCTCCGCCTGGGACTATGCCAAGGTCTTCACCCCGGCCGCCTTCTCGATGACCAAGAACGCCGTCCTCATCTCCCGCCGCGCGCTGGAGGGCCTGCCGGCCGACCAGCAGGCCGCGGTCAAGGCGATGGCGGGGAAGGCCGAGGACCGCGGCTGGGCCTATGCCGAGGAGGCGCAGAAGGCGGCCGTGGCGCGGCTCGCGGAGAAGGGCCTCACGATCGGCACCATCCCGCCCGACGTCATGGCGGGGCTGAAGAAGATCGGCGACACCATGACCGAGGAATGGGTCCAACGCACCGGCGAGGATGGCCGCAAGCTGGTGGACGCCCTGCGCGCCGCCTGACCATTCCGGGCGCGGCGCTGCCTCCATCGCGGGCAGCGCCGTCCATCCGCCCTGTTTCAGCCATGGCTTGGCCCCTTGCGGCCGCCGGAGCCCCCGGCGATGGTGCCCTGCCGGGTTCCGCCATCAAAGGGCCTCCATCGATGCCATCCATCCGCCGCGTCACCGGAGGCTGCTGAGCCGAATGCGCCGCCTGCTCGATGCGCTTTATGCCCTGGGCGCCGGCCTCGCCGCCCTGTCGCTCTTTGCCATCTTCTGCGTGATGATGGCGCAGGTGGTGATGCGGGAGATGCAGCTCCAGCTTCCCGCCGCCGACGACATCAGCGCCTATCTCTGCGTCTCCACCACCTTCTTCGCCCTCGCCGCCACCTTCAAGCGCGGCGAGCTGATCCGCGTCGGCATGGCGCTCGACAGGCTCGGCCCCGCAGCCCGCCGCTGGGCGGAGCTGCTGGTGCTCGGCATCGCCGCGGTGCTGATCGCCTACGTCACCTTCTGGACCGCGCAGGACATGTGGTTCAGCTGGGAGATCGAGGAGGTGGCGCAGGGCACGGTGCCCATCCCGCTCTGGATTCCGAAGATGTCCGTCCCGCTCGGGAGCGGCCTGCTGCTCCTCGCCATCCTCGACGAGTGGGCAGCCGTCCTCGCCGGCGCCAAGCCGGGCTATGTCGTCGCGGCTGAGGAACGCGCCGCGGCCGGCGACTTCTCGGCGGAGGTCTGACCGATGGATCTGCTGACCTTCGCCCTGCTGCTGCTGGTGCTGCTTTGCGTGCTGCTTGGCGCCGGGCTCTGGATCGCCATGTCGCTCGCCGCCGTCGGCTATGTCGCCATGGTCTTCGTGCATCCGAGCCCCGGCCTCTTCCTCGCCTCCTCCTTCTGGGAGGCGACCGGCTCCTGGACCCTTGCCGCGCTGCCGATGTTCGTCTGGATGGGCGAGATCCTCTTCCGCACCAAGCTGTCGGAGGAGCTGTTCAACGGCCTCGCCCCATGGGTGCGGCGCATCCCGGGCGGCCTGCTGCACGTCAACATCCTCGCCTGCGGCATCTTCGGCAGCGTCTCCGGCTCGAGCGCCGCGACCTGCGCGACGGTCTCGAAGATCGCGCTGCCGGAGCTGAAGCGCCGTGGCTATGACGAGAACGTCGCCGTCGGCTCGCTGGCGACCTCGGGGACGCTCGGCATCCTGATCCCGCCCTCGATCATCATGGTCGTCTATGCGGTGGCAGCCGAGGTCTCGATCATCCGCGTCTTCATCGCCGGCTGCATCCCGGGCCTGCTGGTGATGCTGCTCTTCAGCGCCTATATCGCCGTCTGGGCCATGCTGAACCCGCAGAAGCAGCCCAGGGCCGAGCCGCGGATGAGCTTCCTCGACAAGATGCGGGCCAGCGCCAAGCTCATCCCCTGCGCCGTGCTCATCGTCGTCGTCATCGGCACCATGTTCGTCGGCTGGGCGACGGCGACGGAGGCGGCGGCCTTCGGCGTGCTCGGCTCGCTGCTGATGGCGGCCGGCTGGCGCACCGGCGCGGTGCTGCTGGCGGCAGACATCCTGGCCTGGGCCTTCGGCGTCATCGGCTTCTCCGAGGTCTGGCCGATCGCCTTCTTCGCGCTTCTTGGCCTCGCCGCCGGCGAGCGCGTGCTGACCTGGCAGGCCTTCATCGACAGCGTGAAGGGCGCGACGCGCCTGTCCTGCATGATCATGTTCATCCTGGCGGGGGCGGCCTTCCTCACCAAAGCGATGGCGCTGACCGGCATCCCGGCGGCGCTCGCCGAGGGCGTGGCGCATCTCAATCTCGGCCCCTATGGGCTGATCGCCATCCTCACCGTCGTCTACGTCCTGCTCGGCACCGCGCTCGACGGCGTCTCGATGATCGTGCTGACCACCTCCATCGTCATCCCACTCGTCCAGCAGGCCGGCTTCGACCTGGTCTGGTTCGGTATCTTCATCGTGCTGCTGGTGGAGATTGCCGAGATCACGCCGCCGGTCGGCTTCAACCTCTTCGTCATGCAGACGATGACAGGGAAGGAGCAGACCGAGGTGGCGATGGCCAGCCTGCCCTTTTTCCTGATGCTGGTGCTGACGGTGGTGCTCTGCACCCTCTTTCCGGTGACGCTGGTCACCGGCCTGCCGGACCTCCTGCTGTCGCGGTAGCGGGGCCGAGGCCCCGCTACGCCTGCCAGCCTCACCGCATCGGGGTGGTGCTGTTCATGCTGTTGCCGGCCGGGGCGGTGCCGGCGGGCGGCACCGCATCGCCACGGGCCCCCATGCCGGTGCCGGTCGTGCCGGTTGTGTTGGTGGTCGTCGCGCCGGTGCTGCTCGGCGTCGTGCCGCCCACCATGCCGCCGCCCATATAGGCGCGATCCGCCTCGCTGGTCGGCCGGCGCGCCGCGCTCTGCGAGCGGTGGCCGCTGCGGCGGGCCGAGCGGCGGTTGTCGATCGGCGTCCGCACCTCCGGGTTGCTCCAGGGCGGCGTGCCGAGGTTGACGTCGCGCGGGCTGGTCGTCGCCCCCGCCACCGCGCCGGCGCCGGCGCCGATCGCGGCCCCGGCCAGCGCGCCGACCGGCCCGCCCAGCGCACCGACGCCGGCGCCCGTCGCCGCGCCCGCGGCCGCGCCGCCGGTCGTCCGGTCGGAACTGTTGGTCCCGCAGGCCGCGAGCGCCAGGGCCAGGCCGGCCGCGCCCAGGATCTTCCAGCTCATCTCTTCCTCCATCCCTTGCCGTTTCTCCGGGTGGTCGCGCCTGCGCGCCGCCGCCCCGCACCAACCGGAACGCCTCCGCGCTGAAATGGTTGCGCGGGCGGTGGAGAACCGGCACGCGGATGTCAGCCGGGGATCGGCCAATCCGGACGGTCGAAGCGCTGGATCTCGAGCAGGTAGCCCGCCGGGTCGCGGAAGAAGAAATGCGTGATGCCCGTCGCCGCATTCGCCTCCGGCATTCCCTCGACCACCACGCCCTCGGCGGTTAGGTGCGCGTGCCAGGCCTCCACCGCCGGCGTGACGAGGGTCAGCACCACGCCCCCCTCCGCCCGCGGCTCATGCCCCTGGCGCGGTACGCGCGCCCGCACCACGCCGAGGAAGGCCCGGCGCCCCGCCGTCGCATAGATCGCGGCGAAGCCCTGGTCCTGCACCAGCTCGAGGCCGAGCACACGGCTGTAGAAGTCGCGGCAGGCGGCCGGATCCTCGGCATAGAGGAAGGTGACCTGCTGGGCGAAGGCGGGGGGAGGGGCCACGGCGCCGGTCATGCCCGCTTCTCCACCAGCAGGCCGTCCGGCTTGCCGGCGATGCCGGCCGCCGCCTCCGCCGCCTGCCGAAGCTTGGCGTCGTGCCGCTTCTGCGCCTCTGTCCGGTCGTCGCCCAGCACTTGGCGAACCCGCAATTCCTCGAGGTCGAGTTCCTGCTCCAGCTTCACCAACCCCTCCTCCGGGATAAGCCCGGCCTGATAATGCGCGATCAGCTGCCGCCGCGATGCCTCGAGCGCCGCGAGCCGGAGGCGCCGCCGCGCCGTCCGCTCGGCGGTCGCCGCGCCCTGTCCGGCGGCCGTCCGGTGCAGATGTCCGGCCCGGTCGCGGTACTCATGGACCAGGTCGGCGGCGATGGCCCCCTCCAGCGGATCCTCCAGCCGGCGCTCGATCTCGGCCAGCGCCGCCGCCGCGATGAGCCGCCGCCCCTCGGCCTCCTCCGGGTCGACGCCGTTCGGATGCGGCGGCAGCGTCACGCCCAGCCGCTGGATCACCCATTCCAGCGTCGTCCCCTGCACCACCAGCGTCGCCAGGATGACGGTGAAGGCGAGGAAGACGATGAGGTCGCGCTCCGGGAAGCCCGCCGGCAGGGCGAGCGCCGCGGCAAGGCTCACCACGCCGCGCATTCCGGCCCAGCCGACGATGGCGATGTGCCGCCAGTCCGGCATCGGGTCCCGGCGGCGCAGCGCCGGGATGCGCCGCGGCAGCCAGCTCGCCGGGAACACCCAGAGGAAGCGCGACAGGATCAGCGCCAGGGCTACGCCCCCGGCGATGCCGGCGAGGTCGAGCATCCCGCGGCTCGCAATGCGGTCCAGCACATCGTTGAGCTGCAGGCCGATCAGCAGGAAGACCAGGCTGGTGAGCAGGAATTCGACGAAGCGCCAGACCGTGGCCATGGTCACGCGCGCGCCATAGGAGAGCACGGTGTGCTGCGCCCGGCCGAGGACCAGCCCCGTCGTCACCACCGCCAGCACCCCCGAGACATGCAGCGCCTCGCCCGCCATGTAGGAGGCGTAGGCGGCGAGGAAGCCGACCGTCGTCTCCAGCATGAGGTCGTCGAGCCGCGGCATCACCCAGAGCGCGGCCCGGCCCACGGCCCAGCCGACGACGATCCCGCCGAGGCCGAGCACGAAGAAGCTCGCCGCCCCGCTCGCCGCGCCGAAGGTGCCGCTCGCCAGCGCGGCGGCGACCGCCAGCTTGTAGAGCACGAGGGAGGAGGCGTCGTTGATCAGGCTCTCGCCCTCGAGCACGGTGACGATGCGCCGCGGCAGCCGCAGCCTTTGCAGCACGGCTGAGGCCGCGACCGCATCCGGCGGCGCGACGATGGCGCCGAGCGCGATCGCCGCCGGCCAGGGAAGCTCCGGCACCAGCCAGCGCGCCACGCCGGCGATGACGAAGGCGGTGAACGCCACGGCCCCCACGGCCAGCAGCAGGATCGGCCCCAGATTGCTGCGGAAGGCTCGCCAGTCTGTCCGGTAGGCGCTCACCTGCAGCAGCGGCGGCAGGAAGAAGGCGAGCGCCAGGTCGGGGTCGAGCTGCAGGCTCGGCATGCCGGGGATGAGCGCCAGCACCATCCCCCCTACCACGAGGATCACGGCATAGGGCAGCCGCAGCCGCCGCGCGAGGAGCGAGAATCCGATGCAGGCGCCGATGAGCGCGAGGAGCAGTTCGACCAGAGCCATGTCCTGCTTCTACCTGCCCGATCGGCCCGGTTGCGAGAGGGTCCGACGGCGCCCCATCTCGCCAGGGCCATGCCCGACACGATGCTGCCCCAGGATGCCCCGCTGCTCGATGCCTATTCCCGCGCCGTCACGGCGGCGGTCGAGCGCGCCGGCCCCGCCGTGCTGCATGTCGCGGTGCGGGGCCGGCGGGGGCAGGGGGCGGGCTCCGGCGTCGCCGTCTCGCCCGACGGGCTGGTGCTGACCAATGCCCACGTCGTCGCCGGGGCCGAGGCGCTGCAGGTGACGGCCGCCGAGGGCCGCCCCATGCCCGCCCGCCTGCTCGGCGCCGACCGCGACACCGACCTCGCGCTGCTCCGCGCCGAGGCCCCGGCGGCGCTCGCCGTCGCCGAGCTCGGCGACTCGGCGGCGCTTCGCGTGGGCCAGCTGGCGATCGCCATCGGCAACCCGCTCGGCTTCTCCTCGACGGTCACGGCCGGGGTGGTGAGCGCCCTCGGCCGCAGCCTCGCCGGCCGCGGCGGCCGGCCGATCGAGGATCTGGTGCAGACCGATGCGGCGCTGAATCCCGGCAACTCGGGCGGCGCCCTGGTCGACAGTACCGGCCGGGTGATCGGCATCAACACGGCGATCATCGCCGGCGCGCAGGGCCTTTGCTTCGCGGTCGCCTCCAACACCGCGCAGCTGGTGCTCGGGGAGCTGGTGCGGTTCGGCCGCGTCCGCCGCGCCGGCCTCGGCCTGACCGGCCAGCGCGAGGCCGTCCCCCGCCGCCTCGCCCGCGCCGCCGGCCTGGTGCAGGAGAGCGGGGTGCTCGTCACCGCCGTCCAACCCGAGGGTCCCGCCGCCCGCGCCGGGCTGGAGGCGGGCGACCTCATCCTCCGCATCGGCGACCGGCCGGTGACCGGCGTCGATGCCCTGCTGCGCTGGCTCACCGCGGAGCGCGTCGGCGAGCCGGTGGAGCTGCTGGTCCTCCGCCGCGGCGACCCCCGCCGCCTTCGCCTGGTGCCGGGCGAGCGCGGCGCCTAGCCCTTCAGGGTCTGGATCGGCTCGAAGCCCTCGAATTCGGGATGGCCGACATAGAGGGGCCGCGTTCCGCCGGCGCTGCGATGCGCCATGCGGAACGCCTCCGACCGGGTCCAGCCCTCGAAGGCCTCGCGGCTCGCCCAGACGGTGTGCGAGGCGTAGAGGGTGTGGTCCTCCTTCTGCGGCCCGCGCAGCAGCTGGAATTCGACGAAGCCCGGCACCGTGCTGAGCTTCGAATCGCGCGAGAGCCAAAGCTCCTCGAACTCCGCCTCAGCGCCGGTCATGACGCGGAAGCGGTTCATCGCAATGAACATCCTGTTCCCCTAATGGCTGAAGCGCCTCGTGCCGCCATCCACATGGATGACCTGACCGGTGATGTAGCGCGCCAGCGGCGAGGCGAGGAACACCGCAAGCACCGCAAGATCCTCCGGCTGGCCGATATAGCCGGCCGGCACCTCCCGCTCCGTCCAGGCGCGCCGCGCTTCCTCGGTCGGCATCACCCGGAAGTCGATCTGCTCGGAGTGGATGCGTCCGGGCGGGATGGAGTTGACGGTGATCCCGTCCCGCCCGACCTGGCGCGACAGCGCCTTGGCCCAGATATGGACCGCCCCATTCGGCGCATTGGCCGGGTTGACGTTGTGCGGCTCGTCCTGCCCGGTCAGGTTGATGATCCGGCCGAACCCGGCCGCCTGCATGGCCGGCACCAGCGCATGGGTGATGCGCCGGGCGGCATGGAAGTTGAGCTCCATCGCCTCCTGCCAGACCGCCTCCTCGCCAAATTCCCCCGGCGGCTGCGGCCGGCTGCCGCCCGCATTGTTGACCAGGATCTCGCAGCGCCCGAACCGCCCGAGCACTGCGTCGCGGATGCGGGGCGCCGCCGCCGGGTCGGTCACGTCCTCGACGAGGACGAGCGGTTCGGCCGTTGCCGGCATCTCGGCGGCGAGGTCCTCCAGCAGCGCCCGGCGGCGGGCCAGGATGGCGAGGCGGCAGCCCTCCCGCGCCAGCATCGCCGCGATGCAGCGCCCGAGCCCCGCCGAGGCGCCGGTGACGAGCGCGACCCGCCCGGCCAGTTGGAGATCCATCCGCGCCCCCTTCGGTTGCCGGCGCCAGCCTGGGGCCAGGCCCGGCAAAAGGAAAGGCCGCCCCGGCCTCCCGGGGCGGCCTCCATGCCAGGGCGGGCTTCGGGACTCAGCCGCTGAGCGCGGCTTCCTTGCCCTTCCGCAGGTTCGGCAGGAGCATGGCGGCCAGGGCGATGGCCCCGATCGCCAGCATGCTGGCGCTGATCGGGCGCTCGAGGAACACCATGACGTCGCCGCGGGACAGCAGCATGGCCCGCCGCAGATGCTCCTCCATCATCGGCCCGAGCACGAAGCCGATCAGCATCGGCGCCGGCTCCAGCTTCAGCTTGTTGCACATGTAGCCGAATACCGCGAAGACGACGGTGGAGTACACGTCGAAGACGTTGTTGTTCACGCTGTAGGCGCCGATGCAGCAGAACACCAGGATCGCCGGGTAGAGGAACTTGTAGGGAACCTGCAGCAGCTTCACCCACATGCCGATCATCGGCAGGTTGATGACCAGCAGCATGACATTGCCGATCCACATGGAGGCGATGAGGCCCCAGAACAGGTCGGGCTGGGCCTCCACCATCCGGGGGCCGGGCTGGATGCCCTGGATGATCAGGGCGCCGACCATCAGCGCCATGACCGCATTCGCCGGGATGCCGAGCGTGAGGAGCGGGATGAAGCTGGTCTGGGCCGCCGCGTTGTTGGCGGCCTCGGGCCCGGCGACGCCCTCGATGGCGCCGGTGCCGAAGAGGTTCCGGTGCTTCGAGACCTTGCGCTCCATCATGTAGGAGCCGAAGGAGGACAGCGCGGCGCCGCCGCCCGGCAGGATGCCGAGCACGGTCCCGACCAGCGTGCCGCGGAGCGTGGACGGCGTCGCCCGGCGGAATTCCTCCCGCGTCAGCCAAAGGCTGCCGACCTCGGTCTTGAGGACGCTGCGGGCCTCTGGCCGCTCCAGGTTGAGGATGATCTCGGCGATGCCGAACATGCCCATCGCCAGGGCGACGAAGCTAATGCCGTCCGACAATTCGGGGATGCCGAAGGTGAAGCGCTGCTGCCCGGTCTGCACGTCGGTGCCGACCAGGCCGAGGGCCACGCCGAACACCACCATGCCGATCGACTTAATGACCGAGCCCTGCGCCAGGACGGCCGAGATGATGAGGCCGAGCAGCATGAGCGAGAAGTAGTCCGCCGGCCCGAAGGACAGCGCCACCGAGGTCAGCAGCGGCCCCGACCCGGCGACGACGATGGTTGCGACCGTGCCGGCGAAGAAGGAGGCGAGGGCGGATGTCGCCAGCGCCGCGCCCGCCCGGCCGTTCCGGGCCATCTTGTAGCCCTCGAGCGTCGTGACGACCGAGCTGATCTCGCCTGGCAGGTTGAGCAGGATGGCAGTGGTCGACCCGCCATACTGGGCGCCGTAGTAGATGCCGGCCAGCATGATGATGGCGGTGGTGGCCGGCTGGCCGAAGGTGATCGGCAGCAGCAGCGAGATGGTGGCGACCGGCCCGATGCCCGGCAGCACGCCGATGGCGGTGCCGATGAGAGCGCCGATCAGCGCGAAGAGCAGGTTGTTGAAGCTGAGCGCGACGCTGAAGCCGTGCGCCAGGTTGCCAAGGATGTCCATGACCGTTGCGTGTCCCTATCCTTGCCTCTGGTCAGTACTGCAGCGGCCAGACGGCCACGCGGATGTCGAGCTGCTTGATGAAGATCCACCAGCACAGCGCCAGCAGGAAGACGGTGATGCCGAGCACGCCGAGCGGCCGCGTGCGGTGCTCCGGCTCGGCCAGGCAGGCGATGCCGATGGTCGCCGCCAGCGCCAGCATCAGCCCGCCCTTCTCCAGCAGCAGGCAGAAGGCGCACATGGCGGCGCAGATGAAGGCAAGCAGCCGCCAGCCGGCCGCGTAGCTCAGGACCAGGAAGCCCACCAGCATCCCGAGGCCGAGCGCGGCATAGGAACTCTCGAAGAAGCTGCCGAAATAGGGCGCCACCAGCCCGACGACGGTGCCGACGATGACCGCCATCGCCAGCATCGACGCGTCGAGCCCGGTCCATTTCTCCAGCGGGTCCGGGCCGTTGAAGAAAGCCAGCGCCAGGACGATGCTGCCGAGCCCGATCTGGGCCCAGAACACCAGCATGGGCATGTAGCCGGGCCCCATGCGGCGGGCGCTGCCAAGGGAGTGGTCGCCATTGAGCCAGAGCCCGACGGCAGCGATCAGGACGAGCAAAACGCCCGAGGCGACATCCTTGGCATTGATCTTCATGCTCTACCTTTCTCGGCTCCCGGCCTGCCGGAGCTTGCCCCCGGCATGTCCTTGGCGGCAGTTGTGGAACGACAACCCGATGGAGCGCCTCGGGTCAAGCCGGGGCCCTGCCGAATCCCCAAGCCTTCGAGGCTACTCCACTCTCGCGCCCGATGCCTGCACCACCGGCGCCCATCGCACCACCTCACCGGCGATGAACTCCGCGTAGGCTGCGGGCGAGAGCGGGCGGACCAGCCCGCCCAGCTTGGCGAAGCGCTGCTGCGTGGCCGGCTCGGCTAGCACGGCATTGATCTCCCGGTTGAGCCGCCCGGTCACCGCCGGCGGCATCCCGGCCGGGCCGGAGACGCCGAACCAGGAGTTGCTGACGAGGTCGACGCCCTGCTCGCGGAAGGTGGGCACCGCCGGGACGGCCAGGTGGCGCGCCGCCGATGCCGCGGCCAGGCCACCCACCGCGCCTGCGCGGAGATGGCCGGAGGCGCTCGGCAGGCTGTCCGACATCATCGGCACCACGTCGGCGATGACATCCGTCATGGCCGGCCCGGCGCCGCGATAGGGCACATAGTTCACCCGCGCCCCCGTCGCCTGGCCGAATTGCACGATGAGGAGATGGTTGAAGGAGCCTGAGCCGGAGGAAGCGATGTCGACCCCCTGCGGCCGCTCCCGCGACAGCCGTACCAGGGCGTCGAGGTCGCGCGGCGGGAAGCGCGGGTTGGCGACGAAGACCGAGGGCGTCTCGATCAGCAGCGCGACATGGGTGAAGTCGCGCAGCGGATCGTAGCGCAGGTCGCCGTAAAGCGTGGGCGCGATGCCATGGCTTGCGATGTTGGACACGACGAGGGTCAGCCCGCTCGGTGCCGCCTGCGCCACCATCGCCGCGCCCAGCGTCGATCCCGCGCCCGGCTTGTTCTCGACGATGACGGGCTGGCCGAGCCGGGCGCCGAGCCCCTGGCCCACCAGCCGCGCGGCGAGGTCGGTGGTCCCGCCCGGAGCGAAGGGCACGACGAGGTGGATCGGCTGCGCCGGCCAGGCGGCCTCGGCACGCGCGATCGCGGGCAGCGCCGCGATGGCGGCGCCGCCGGCGAGCCAGGCTCGGCGCGGCAGCATCCCGGGCGTCCTCCTCCCTTTGGATTGGGTGGCGTATCGCATGACGGGATGATGGACGGCAAGCCAGCCATCCCCTGCTGCGACGCGGCAAATTTGCGCCCCGGCGGCTTGCGGGAGGCTCGCTTTGCCTTAAAGCTCCCGCGTCACGTTTCCATCAGCAGGACCCGTCGCCATGGCCGCTTCGCCCCGCCCGAACGACCCCGAGACCGCGATCCGGGAGGCGGTGTTGGCCCTGGAGCCGCGGCTCATCGAGATCCGCCGCGACATCCACGCCCATCCCGAGCTCGCCTTCGAGGAGGTGCGCACCGCGGGCATCGTCGCGGCCGAGCTCGCCCGCCTGGGCATCCCGCACCGGACGGGCGTCGGCCGCACCGGCGTGGTCGGCGTGATCGAGGGCGGCCGCCCCGGTCCAACGCTCGCCATCCGCGCCGACATGGACGCGCTGCCGATTTATGAGATGACCGGCCTGCCCTTCGCCAGCACGGTCAAGGGCAAGATGCATGCCTGCGGCCACGACATCCACACGACGACGCTGCTCGGCGCCGCCGAGGTCCTGAAGGACATGGCCCCGCAGCTCGCCGGACGCGTCGTGCTGGTGTTCCAGCCCGCCGAGGAGGCGCTCGGCGGCGCGGCGGAGATGGTCAGGGACGGCGTGCTCGAGGGCGTCGACATGGCGCTCGGCTTCCACAACCAGCCGGACATGCCCGTCGGCCAGTTCGGCTATTGCCGCGGCTCGACGCTGGCGGCCGCGGACCGCTTCGACCTCGTGATCCGTGGCAAGTCGGGCCATGCCGCGCATCCGGACCAGGCGGTCGACCCGATCGTGGCCGCCGGCGCCTTCATCGCCGGGGCGCAGACCGTGATCAGCCGCGAGCTCGACCCGCTGATGCCCGGCGTCGTCACCATCGGCATGATCCATGGCGGCACCGCGCCCAACATCATCCCGGAGACGGTGGAGCTCCGCGGCACCGTCCGCACGCTGCACCATGCGGCGCGCGATGCCGCCGAGGCCGGGCTGAAGCGCCTCGCCGCCGGGCTGGAGGCGATGCACCGCGTCACCTGCACGCTCAGCTACCGGCGCGGCGTGCCGCCGCTCGTCAATGCCGACAGCGTGCTCGACCCCGCCATCGCTGCCGTCCGCCGCCAGTTCGGCGAGGCGGTGGTGGAGGGCCGCCCGAGCATGGGCGCCGAGGATTTCGCCGAATTCGCCGAGCGGGTGCCCGCCTTCCAGCTCCGCATCGGCAGCGGCGCGCCCGGCCGGCACGACCACCTGCACAATGACCGCTACCAGCCCGATGAGCGCTGCATCGGCCTCGGCGCGCAGGCGCTGACCCGCATCGCGCTCGACATGCTCGCATGAGCAACCGCATCGCCGAGCTGGCGGCACCCGAGGTCGCCGGGCGGCTGGGGCAGGGGGCCTGCGCGATCCTGCCCATGGGCAGCCTCGAGACGCATGGCCCGCAGGCGCCGATGGGCGACTACCTCCTCGCCGAGGCGCTGGCCGACCGCATCGCCGCCGGCACCGACTCGCTCGTCCTGCCCAGCATCCCCTTCGGCGGCGAGGACTATTTCGGCATGGTCCCCGGCGGCATCGTCCTCACCCCAGGCCTGCTCCAGGCGGTGGTGGAGGAGGTCTGCGGCAACCTGATCCGCACGGGATGCCGGCGCATCCTCATCCTCAACGGCCATGCCGGCTCCATCGCCCCGGTCGATGCCGCCGCCCGCAGTCTCCGTCGACGGCAGGGCGTGGTGGTCCCGGCGCTGCATCTCTGGCGCATCGCGGGGGCGCTCCATGCTGAGCTCGGCGGCAGCCCGGCGAGCCTCGGCCATGGCGGCGACCCGGTCTGGTCCGTCGCCCTCCATCTTCGCCCCGATCTCTGTCGCCCCGAGCGCGCCCGCGCCCGCGAGCCGGCCGGCAGCCTCCTTGGCCAGCCCATCGCCAGCTTCGGCGCCATCCGCCTCGCCGGCGTCGAAGTCGCCGTGCCGATCGAGGTGGAGGAGGTCGCCCCCGGCGGCGTCGCCTGCGCCGACAGCCGCCCCGGCAACCCGGAACACGGCGCCCGGCTCGCCGCACGCCTCGTCGAGGCCGGCATCGCCGCCATCGCCGCCCTCCGCGGGGCCACGGCATGAAGGTCTGCGTCTTCGGCGCCGGCGCCATCGGCGGCCATGTCGCCGCCCGCCTGGCCAAGGGCGGCGCCGAGGTCTCGGTCGTGGCCCGCGGCGCCAACCTCGCGGCGATCCGGGAGCGGGGCCTCACCGTCCACGCCCCGGACGGCACGCTGCATTGCCGCCCGCGCGCCAGCGCCGAGCCGGCCGCGCTCGGCCCGCAGGATGCGGTGATCGTCACCACCAAGGCCCCCGCCCTGCCGAGCGTCGCCGCCGCCATCGCCCCGCTGCTGGGGCCTGAGACGCCGGTCGCCTTCGTCATGAACGGCATCCCCTGGTGGTACAACGACGCTACCGCCCGCGACGGCCAGCCGCTGCCCGCGCTCGACCCGGACGGCGCGCTGCGCCGGGCGATCGGCATCCCGCGCACCATCGGCGGCGTCGTCTACTCCGCCTGCGAGGTGACCGCCCCGGGCGTGGTCGAGGTCGAGACCAGCGACGGCCGGGTCATCCTCGGCGAGGTCGATGGCCGCATCAGCCCGCGTGCCCAGGTCCTCGCCGCCGCCATCGCCGCCGGCGGCCTGCCCTCGCCGGTGGTGCCGGACATCCGCCAGGCGGTCTGGCAGAAGCTGCTCGGCAATTTGGTCAGCGGCCCGCTCTGCATCCTGACGCGCTCCTGCATGCAGGACACGCTGCAAAGCCCCGAGGCGCGGGAGACGGCGATCCGCATGGCTGAGGAGGTCACCGCCATCGCCGCCGCCGAGGGCTGGCCCATCCCCGGCGATGCGCCAGCCGCCCGCGTCGCCCGCTCGGCCAGGCTGCGCCATAAGCCCTCCATCCTGCAGGACCTCGAGGCCGGGCGGATGATGGAGGTGGAGGCGATGCTCCGCGCCCCGCTGCGGATTGCCCGCGAGGCCGGCGTCGCCGTGCCGACCCTCGCCCTGATGGTGGCGCTGGCGACCCGCGCCGCCATCGCCGCCGGGCTCTACACCCCCGCCGAGGAGGCTGCATGAGGATCTGCATCTACGGGCCCGGTGCCATCGGCGGCCACCTTGCTGGGCGGCTGGCCCAGGGCGGGGCCGAGGTCTCGGTCGTCGCCCGCGGCGCCCAGCTCGCCGCCATCCGCGAGCGCGGCCTCGCCGTCCGCCTGGCCGATGGCGCGATCGAGTGCCGCCCGCGCGCCAGCGCCGACCCGGCCGAGCTCGGCCCGCAGGATGCCGTGGTGGTCTGCACCAAGGTCCCGGCCCTGCCGGGCGTCGCCCGCGCCATCGCCCCGCTGCTCGGGCCGGAGACGCCGGTCGCCTTCGTCACCAACGGCATCCCCTGGTGGTACTTCGGCCATCATGGCGGGGCGGAGGAGGGACAGCGCATCCCGGAGGTCGATCCGGGCGACGTCGTCTGGAACGCCATCGGCCCGGCGCGGGCGATCGGCGGCGTGGTCTACTCCGCCTGTTCCGTGCCGGAGCCTGGAGTGATCGAGGTCACCAGCCGCTCCAGCAAGCTGATCCTCGGCGAGCCGGACGGCAGCCGCAGCGCCCGCGTCATGGCGCTCGCGGGCGCCTTCAAGCAGGGCGGCCTGCCCTGCAGCGTCGCCGCGGACATCCGCACCGATGTCTGGGCCAAGCTGCTCAACAACCTCTCCAACGGCCCCTTCTGCATCCTCAGCCGCCGCAACATGCAGGAGACCTTCTGCGACCCCGCCATCCGCGCCGCGGCGGTCGCGGTGGTGAAGGAGGGCCTCGCCATCGCCGCCGCCATGGGCCGCCCGGTCGGCGGCGCGGCGGAGGAGCGGATCAACCTTTCGGCCGACATCCCACACAAGCCCTCCATCCTCCAGGACCTCGAGGCAGGGCGGCCGATGGAGGTGGATGCGCTCTTCCAGGTGCCGCTCCGCCTAGCGCGGGAGCGCGGCGTGCCGGCGCCAATGCTGGAGCTGATCGTGGCGCTCGCCGCCCAGGCCGCCGAAGCCGCCGGCCTCTACCGCCGGGAGGGGTGAGATGGACAACTTCATCGACCACGTCGTCATCGATGTCCGCGACCGCATGCCCGAAGGCGCCGAGGCCTGGCGCCGCCTCGGCTTCCAGCTGACGCCGATGGGCCGGCACAGCCTCGGCTCCGCCAACCACCTGGCGGTCCTCGGCCGCGACTATCTCGAACTGCTCGGCACCGACCTGCCGGGCGGCGCGCTCCGCCCCGACATCGCGCCCTATCCGGTCGGGCTGAACGGCCTTGTCTTCCGCACCGGCGATGCGGAGGCCCTTGCCACGGCCCAGCAGGCCCGTGGCATCCCGGTCGGTCCCGCCCAGGCCTTCCACCGCCCCGTCGACCTGCCGGATGGCACCAGCGGCGAGGCGCGCTTCAGGACCGCGCGCCTCGACCGTGCCGCCGCTTTCGACGGCCGGCTTTATTGGTGCGAGCACCTGACGCCGGAGCATGTCTGGCGTCCGGAATGGCAGTCGCATCCCAATGGCGCGCTCGGCGTCGCCCGCATCCTGCTCTCCGTGCGCGACCCGGAGCGGCAGGCGGCGCTCTTCCAGCGGATGTTCGGCACCGCTGCGGTGACCGAGGGGCCGGATGGCCGCGCCATCCTCCTCGCCGGCGAGGCAGTGGTGGAGGCCGCCCCGCATGCCGCTGTCGCCGCTGAACTCGGCGAGGCCGCGCCCAACCCGGCGGGCCGCGGCGACCGCATGGTGCTGCTCGGCCTCCGGGTCCGCTCCGTGGCGGAGACGGCCGCGGCGCTCCGCATCAACGGCGTGCCCTTCGGCGAGGCTCCCGGCCTGCTCCGCATCCCAGCCCGCGAGGCGACGAACACCACGCTCGACCTCATGGCGTGAGCGCGCGGGGCAGCGCCGTCTGCCCCAGCACCCAGCCCTCCCAGCGCCGGATCCACGGATCGTCGGGGATGAAGTCCGGCCGCGCTCCGTCCAGCACGCCGATCAGCCCGAGCAGGCCGATCACCGAGTCGAAGCGATCCTCCCCCGCCGCATCCGTCCCGAACCCGTCGGCGATGGCGGCCTTGAGCGCCGGCGCCGGCGACACCCGCCGTGCGGCCAGCGCGGCGAGCAGGGCCGGGGCCAGGGCTCGCCTCGGGCCTTGCGCCCGCTTGCTGCCGGCGAGCCGGAGCCCGCAATGGCGGAGCGCTTCCGCCGGATAGACCTCGGCCAGCACCGCCCGCCCCGGCGCCAGCAGGTCCCGCAGCCCGCCTTCGAAGGGCCAGAGCCGGATCGGCGCCCCCGCCGCCAGCGCGGGGACCAGCCAGTCCCGCCAGGCGCCGATCGCCGCCTTGCCCGACTGGTTGGCCCCGAGCGTCCAGAAGAGCGGCGCCCCCGCCGGCCGCTCCGCCGTCGCCCGGTCGCACCAGCGCGACAGCCCTTCCGGCCCCGCGAAGCCGAGCGCCGCCGCATGCGCCGCCCGCGTCATCCCCTTCACGCCCCGCGCCGGGTAGAAGGGCCGGTCGGGCGAGACCGTCTCGAGCCCCGCGCTCACCTCGAAGAACTGCGGCCTTGCCCCCAGCCCGCGCAGGAAATCGGGAAAGCCGGCCTCCGCCCGCTCCGCCGCATAGGCCCGCGGCAGGCCGAGCGGCAGGTCGAGCCCCAGCGCCACCATCCGGCCCTGGCCGATCAGGCCCTCGACCAGCCCCTCCAGCGCCCCGACCGGCCGCGGCGCCGCCATGCGCCAGCCTTCCCCTCCGCGCTCGGCCACTGATATCCACCGCTTGCGCGGGTCGATGCTCCAATCCGCATGGGCAGCGACCACGCCGGGGGAGGCTCGGTCATGCAGGAGTACAGCACCGGTTCGAAGTGGTTCCACTGGATCACCGTCGCCTTGCTGGCCCTCGCCTGGCCGGTCGGCTTCGTCATCAAGTACATTAAGGATGATGCGAAGATCCCCTTTTACAGCGTTCATGAATCAGCAGGTTTGACGATCCTGGGGGTCGTCCTGGTCCGGCTGGCCTGGCGCTTCCGCTATCCGCCGCCGCCGCTGCCGGATCGGGTGCCTCGGCCGCTGCGGCAGGCAGCGGCGGGGGTGCACCACATGCTCTACGCCCTGCTGATCCTCCAGCCCGTCCTCGGCTTCGTCGCCACCAATGCCTGGGGCTTCCCGCTACGCGGCGACACCGCCTATCTCGGCTTCATCGACCTGCCGAAATTCATGGAAACGAACGAGGTGCTCGCCGGCGCGGTGCAGACGGCCCATACCATCGGCGGCTATGCGATCCTGGCGCTGCTCGTCCTCCATATCGGCGGGGTGGTCTTCCACCAGGCCATCAGGCGTGACGGCATCCTGCAGCGGATGGTGGGTGGCCCGGCCTAGAGCGGCTTCTGAGCCCGCTCCAGCAAGCGACTGAAAAAACCGGATTTCTTGACGGGTTCCGCTGCCTCGACGGCCTTGGCGGCGGCGCGTTCCGCCTCGGCTTCCTTCGCCTTCAGCGCCAGCCACCTGTCGAGGCTCAGCCCCGCCTTTGCCGCCCGCTTCGCCTCATAGGCGCGCTGGCCCTCGGTCATTTTCCGCTGGTCCACGGTCCAACCCCACACTGGCCTTGAAGGCCGAGATGTGACGGAGACGGCGCCGGTCGGCAAGCAGGGGCTTGCCGGATGCGCCCGACTCCCGGCCTATGCGCCGGATGGAAGCGCGCGTGAAGGCCGGCATCTGGGTCTCGATGGCGCTGCGGCTCGCGGATATCGGCGGCCGCAGCGGCGCCATCCTGCGCAAGGGGGATCCGGATTCGGGCGGCATCCTCTGCGTGCTGCGCGGGCGCGAGGGGCTGGTCGTGCTCAGCCAGGTCCGCGACGCGGAAGGCCAGCCCGCCTGGCTGCGCGGGACCGGGCCCACCCCGGTCGGGGAGGCGGTGGCCGATGCTTATGTCGAACGGCAAGTGAAACGCGACCCGGATTTATGGGTTGTTGAGTTCGAGGCACCGGACCTGGTTCCACCTTTCGAGGGCAAACTTCTCTAGCGGTGATATTTCCTTCAGATCCAGCGCCTTGCAGGTCGGATTTCCTGCGTCGGCCGTCATGGCGGCCTGGAAAGCGCCCGAGGTCGAACCTATATCGCAATAACGTGTAGCCTATTAGACGCATCCGTGAGGTGCGTTGTTTCGCTTTCTGGTTTCAATCGTCGAGGCTTGGTCGCCGTCCACGTCTGACGCAGCGATCTGCCGATGTCTTTTACCGGAGGTCCCATGGCGACGCCCCGCCCCATCCTGATTGTCGAGGACGATGCCGCCTTGCGTTCCACCCTGGTCGAGCAGCTTGCCCTGGATGGCGACTTCGCCGCGGACGAGGCCGAGAGCGCGGGCGAGGCGGAGGCCAAGCTCGCCGATGCCAATGCCCGCTACGACGCGATTCTGCTCGATATCGGGCTGCCCGATGCCGATGGCCGCGACTTCTGCGCCAAGCTCCGCCGCGAGGGGCGGCAGATGCCGATCATCATGCTGACCGGCGCGGATGCCGAGGCGGACATCATCCGCGGCCTCGATGCCGGGGCGAACGACTACATCGCCAAGCCCTTCCGCCTGCCGGAGCTGCTGGCCCGCGTCCGCGCCCAGCTTCGGGTCTTCGACAACAGCGAGGATGCCGTCTTTACCATCGGGCCCTATCTCTTCCGCCCGAGCGCCAAGCTGCTGATGGAGCCAGCCCGCAACCGCAAGATCCGGCTGACCGACAAGGAAAGCGCGATCCTGAAATTCCTCTACCGCGCCGGCGGCAAGCCCGTGCCGCGGCAGATCCTGCTGAACGAGGTCTGGGGCTACAACAGCGCTGTGACGACGCACACGCTGGAGACCCACATCTACCGCCTGCGCCAGAAGGTCGAGCCCGACCCCTCCCACACCCGCCTGCTGCTGACCGAGGCCGGCGGCTACAAGCTGGACCCGGTGGCCGGCAACCCGCCGGCTTAGGGCAGGCTCCGGTCAAGGAGAGCCGCCCTGCCGGGCCGGTCTGCTCTCCTGAACACCAGGCCAGCGCGATCTCCATGCGCCATGGCGAAAGGAGGCGGGTCTAGCGGTCCGTCAGCCGCAGCTCGATCCGCCGGTTGCGCGCCAGCGCCTCCGGCGCGTCGCCGGGATCGAGCGGCTGGTTGTCGCCGAAGGCCGTCGCCGCCACACGGCTCGACGGCAACCCTTCGGCGATCAGCAGCTGCGCGACCGCGATCGCCCGGGATGCCGACAGCTCCCAGTTGCTGGCATAGCGCGGGCTGCGGATGGGCGTCCGGTCGGCATGGCCGTCGACCCGCAGCAGCCAGTTCACATCCGCCGGAATCCTGGCCGCCAGGTCCTGCAGCACCCGCGCGATCGCGCGGATCTGCTGTTGCCCGGCCGGTGAGAGGTCGGCGCTGCCGGGCGGGAACAACACCTCCGACTGGAAGACGAAGCGGTCGCCGACGATGCGCACATCCGGCCGATCCCCCAGCACGTCGCGCAGCCGGCCGAAGAAATCGCTCCGGTAGCGCTGAAGCTCCTCCACCCGCGCGGCGAGCGCCGCATTCAGCCGGGTGCCGAGGGCGCTGATCTGCGCATCCTTGTCCCGCCCCGCGCCCTCGGCGGCATCGAGCGCCGCCGCGATCCGGGCGAGCTGGCCGCGCAGCTCCTCGATCTGCCGCCCGAGCAGCGCCACCTGCGCCCGCGCGCTTTCGGCGAGCCGGGTCTGTTCGCCCGCCACCCGCTCGGCCGCCTGGCGCCGGTCCGCCTCGGCCGCCGCCGCCCGCTCGGCGGCGAGGCGCCGCTCCTGCTCGCTCCCGGCCGTGGCCTCGGCGGTGGTGCGGCGCTGCGCCTCCTCGCCCGCGCGCCGCGCTGCCTCCTGGGCCTGGCGCTCCAGCTGGTCGCGCAGCGCGGTCAGCGCCCGCACCTGCTCGTTGAGCCGGGCGACATCGGAGAGCCGCGCCTCGATGGTGGCGCGGTCCGCCGACACCTGCCGGTCGAGCGCCGCCATGGCCTGCTGCATGGCGGCAAGCTGGCGCTGGGCCTCCGTCAGCTGCCCCTGCGCCTCCTGCAGTTGCCGCCTCAGCCCGGCGAGCTCTTGCCGCGCCGTCTCCGCGGCGCCCCGCGCCTCACCGAGCTGCCGGTCGAGATCGGCGGCGCGCGTCTCCTGCTGCTGCCGCGCCGTGCGCTCGGCGGCAAGCGCGCGCGTCGCCTCGGTCAGCCGGCCGACGGTCAGCGCCGCATCGCCGCCCGTCGCCTCGGCCCGCTGTAGGGCATCCGCCAGCTGCCGCTCCAGCGCGGCGATGCGCTCCGGCGCTCCGCGGCTGGTGAGCTCCTGATCGGCGAGGCGGGCCGTCAGCTCGTCCCGCTCGCCCCGGGCCGCATCGCGCTCGCCGGAGAGCCGCTCCCGTTCCTCGCGCAGGTCGCGCAGCTGAACCTGCAGCGCATCCCGCGCCGCCGCAGCGCCGCGCAGCTCCTCTGCGGTGCGGGTGAGGGCGCTGCGCAGCTCGCTGGTCTGGCCGCGTTCCAGCGACAGCAGCTCGGCCAGCTCCGCCACCTGGCGGTTCAGCCGGTCGAGCGCCCGGTCGCGCGAGGAGAGGGCGACGGAAAGGAAGCCCTGCGCCAGGACGAAGACCAGGAGGACGAAGATGAGCACCATGAGGAGCGTCGAGAGCGCATCCACATAGCCGGGCCAGGCCTCGAGCCCGCCGCCTCCCCGTGCCCGGCGCCGGCCGCCCATGGCTGCCATTACCGTGACTGGTCCTCAGAAAGCGCTGCAATCGTGCGCGCCACAAGTTTGATTTCGCTGCGGATTTCGTTGGTCGCCTGCTGCCGTCCCTGGGCCACCTCCTCCACCAGCCGGGCGAGATGGAGGTCGGCGTTGCGCAGATGCCCGCGCAGCACCTCGTCGACCTGAGGCTGCGCCTGCGCATCCGCCAGCCGCGCCAGCACCGGGGCGAGCTGCGCCTGCTGCTCGGCGACGCGCAGCATGAGCGTCTGGCTCGCCCGCATCTGGTCGGTCAGCGCGGTCAGCCGCTCGGTCAGCGTCAGCATCGCCTGGCCGGTCTGCGCCCGGCCCTCCTCGCCGCGCGCCAGGATGCGCTGGAGCCCCTCGAGATTCTCCGCCGTCTGCTCCAGCAGCGCCTGCACATAGGCCGGCACGCTGCCCATCGCCTCGCCGCCCGCATCGCCGAGCACGCCGGAGGAGAGGCGGGTGATGCCCGCCAGCCATTCCTCCAGCTCGTTATAGAAGCGGTTCTGCGCCTGCCCCGCCGTCAGGTCGAGGAAGCCGAGCACCAGCGCCCCCGCGAGGCCCAGCATCGAGGAGGAGAAGGCCGTCCCCATGCCCCGCAGCGGCTGCGCCAGCCCGGTCTTGAGCTGGTTGAAGAGCTGGTTCAGGTCGCCCGACCCGACCGACATCCCCCCGATCACCTCGGAGACCGACCCGATGGTGAGCAGCAGCCCCCAGAAGGTGCCGAGTAGGCCGAGGAAGATTAGCAGCCCGGTCATGTAGCGCGACAGCTCCCGCGTCTCGTCGAGGCGGGAGGCGATGCCGTCCAGCACGCTCCGCATGGCGGGGGCGGAGAGCGACAGCCGCTCCGACCGCCGGGCCGAGAACATGCTCGCCATCGGCCCGAGCAGCCGCGGCGCCGGCTGGGCAGGCGCCCCGAGCCTCGGCGCGCGGAAATGCTCGAGCCAGGCGACCTCCGGCTTCAGCACCAGCACCTGGCGCAGGTTCCAGGCGATGCCGATCGCCAGCACGCCGAGGATCAGCCCGTTCAGCAGCGGGTTCGCCGCAAAGGCGGTGGCGAGCTGCGGCGCCAGCAACAGCCCGACGCCGAGCACCACCGCGAGGAAGACCAACATGCGCCAGAGGAAGCGGAGCGGGGGGGTCATCGGCTTAACCTCGTCGCGCCGGCGGCGGTTCGGGCGGCTGGATGTCGACGGCATCGAGCGCCTCGCCGGTCCGGCCCATGGGGCGGAGGTCGATCCGCGTCGGTGCCAGCCCGCCGGCCGCGAGCGCCTGCTTCACCGCGATCGCCCGCGCGAGGCTGAGCCGCCGGGCCGCGGAGATGTCGGAGGCGGAGGCCGAGGCCTGGGCCGTCACCGTCACCCGGCCGGCCGGGCCGGCCGCGATCCGCCGCCCGAGATCGGCGAGGCTTCCCTCGGCCCCCTGCGGCAAGGCCTCGGCCCCGGCGGTGAAGCGCAGCCGTGCCCCGCCATCCGGCAGCGCCTCCAGCCCGGCCGGCAGGCCGCGCAGGACGGGCCCGCCCGTGGACGGGGCAGGAGGCGCCTGAGGCCCGCCGAGCTCGGCCGGGCGCGGCGGCACCGCGGCGGGCAGGGCAGGCATGATCTCCTCCGCCTCGGTCGGCTGGGCCGCGGCCGGAGGCAGGCTGGCCAGCAGCCAGAAGACGAGGGCGAAGCGCGTCACTTCACCAAGTTAGGGCATGGGCCATGCCGAGGTCCATGCACGGCCGTCAGCCGGACTGACGCTGGCGGCCTGCCTCGGCGGCGGCGATGCCCTCCGCCACCACCTCGCGCAGCTTGCCCTGCAGCGCCTGGTTGCCGGCGACGACATTGCCCTCGGCGTAATAGGCCTCGCCGCCCTGCGGGTCGGTGACGAAGCCGCCGGCCTCCCGCACCAGGACGAGGCCGGCCGCGATGTCCCACCGCTTGAGGTTCAGCTCCCAGAAGCCGTCATAGCGGCCGGCCGCGACCCAGGCGAGGTCGAGCGAGGCCGCGCCGAAGCGCCGGATGCCGGCGACATGCGGCATCAGCCGGGCGAGGGTATGCGTGAACTCCGCCCGCCGCGGCGCGGCGGCGAAGGGGATGCCGGTGGCGAACAGCGCCTCGCGCATGTCCTTCCGCCCGGAGACGCGCAGCCGCCGGTCGTTCAGGAAGGCGCCGACGCCCCGCTCCGCCCAAAACATCTCGTTGGCAGCCGGGTTGTAGACGACGCCGGCGACAAGCTCGCTCCGCCCGTCCTCCAGGCGCTTCTCGATGCCGACGCTGATCGACCAATGCGGGATGCCGTGCAGGAAGTTGCTGGTGCCGTCGAGCGGGTCGACCACCCAGCGCCACTCCCAGTCATCCGAGCCGTGGGTGCCGCTCTCCTCCATGAGGAAGGCGAAATTGGGCCGCGCCCGGCCGAGGTCCTGGCGGAGCGACTGCTCCGCCCGCATGTCGGCCTGGGAGACGAAGTCGCCCGGCCCCTTGGCCGAGACCTGGAGCTGCTCGACCTCGGCGAAGTCGCGCAGCAGCCGGCGCCCGGCCTTCTGCACGGCGGAGACGACGACGTTGAGCGCGGGGGAGAGCCGGGCAGGGGAGGCCAAGGCGGATGTCCTTCCTCAGCCCTTGGCCCGCTCCACATAGGAGGCGTCCTCGGTGCTCACCACGATCTTCTCGCCGGTGGTGACGAAGGGCGGCACCATAGTCTTCACGCCGTTCGACAGCATGGCCGGCTTGTAGGACGAGGCGGCGGTCTGCCCCTTCACCACCGGGTCGGCTTCGACCACCTCGAGCACCACCTGCGGCGGCAGCGTCATCGCCACCGGCTCGCCCTCGATCAGCCGCACGCCGACGGTCATGTTCTCGACCAGGAAGGGCAGCCGGTCGCCGAGGATGTCCTTCGGCACCGAGGTCTGCTCATAGGTCTCGGGGTCCATGAGGATCAGCGTGTCGCCCTCGGCGTAGGAATAGGTGAAGTCCTTGTCCTCGGTCATCAGCCGCTCGACGGTGTCGGCGGTGCGCCAGCGCTGGTCCTTCTTCGCGCCGGTCTTGATGTTGCGCATGTCGACCTGGATGATCGCGTTGCCCTTGCCCGGGATCATGATGTTCTGCTTGAGGATGGTGTAGCGCTGGCCTTCGAACTCGATGACCATGCCGGCACGCATCTGGTTGGCTTGCATCTTTGCCATGGGGCGGGACCTGACGTCTGAAAGGGCGGAATGAGCAGCGGCGCGCCGACGGGGCCGGCGCGCTGACCGGCCGGGGTTTAGCCGGCAAGCCCGGTCCTGGCAACCTCGCCCGCCGTTCCGCCCTTGGCGCGGCGGACCGTCAAGGCCATGTGATCCGCCGGCCGGCCGCCTTGCTTTTATCACGCCGGCGCAAGCGATAGCGTGCCGCCCGGCCTTGGGCCGCGGCCGTACCGAGACCGGAGAGCGCACAACCCGAGACCAACCCGGAGGGGAAGATCGATGAGCTATGCCGAACGCCTGCAGCACTGGAACCGCCTGTATGACCAGGCGCCCGAGGACTTGCGGTTCAACGTCGTGGTGGGCGCCGTCGTGCTCATCGGCGCCATCAACATGTGGCTGACGGTCGAGATCGGCTTCCCCTTCGCCTTGCTCGTCCTGCTCGCCATCGTCGCCATTGCGGCGGTCCGCCTGCCGCATGCCATGGGATGGATCCAGGCGCATCCCGAGCAGCCCGGCCGGGCGCAGATGCGCATCGAGGGCGCCGACAGCATCTATCGCTGGAACCTCTGGTATGACGGGCTGAGCGAGCCGCAGCGCGCCGCCGTGCTGCTCGTCATCCTGCTCGGCGCCGGCATCATCAACATGCTGCTGACGATCGGCAACGGCTTCCCCTTCGGCGTGCTCTTCCTGCTGGCCATCCTTGCGCTCGTCGTGATCCGCGGGCCCTATGCCGCGGGCTGGCTGGTGCCGCCGGCCGAGGCGCGGCTGAGCTCCGCTCCGCAGGCGCCGCTGCTGCAGCAGGAGCCCGCAGCCCCGCCCGCCGTCAGCCGCCAGGTCGAGGCGCAGCCGATCCCGCGCGATCAGGCGCCTTCATAGGCCGGCCCGAGCGGCACCTTCCCGGCGCCGCCTGGCCGTTCCTGCACATAGGTCGGCCAGGCGAGGCCGCTGATCCGCCCGCGCAGCGCCCTGAGCAGCGCGCGGCCCTCTTCCACCGGCACGGCGAAGCGGGCCGTGCCCGGCGCCGGGTCCAGCTGGTGGAGGTAATAGGGCTTGATCCGTGCCCGCAACATGGCGCGGAACAGGCCCTCCAGCGCCTCGGCGCTGTCGTTGACCCCACGCAGCAGCACGCTCTGCCCAAGCAGGACGACGCCTGCCCGCTGCAGCCGCGCGAGCGCCGCAATGGCGGCCGGCGAGAATTCCCGCGCGTGGTTGGCATGCACGCAGAGATAGAGCGGCGTCCCGATCGCCCCCAGCGCCTCAGCCAGCGTCGCAGTCACGAGGTCGGGCGCCGCCACCGGCACGCGGCTGTGGATCCGCAGCAGCTCGATATGCGGCATCGCCGCCAGCCGCCCGAGGATGGCGCCAAGCCGCCGCGGCGAGAGCATCAGCGGGTCGCCCCCGGTGAGGATCGCCTCCCGGACCGCGGGCGTCCGTGCGAACCAGCCGAGCGCCGCCTCCAGCACGGCCTCGCCCAGCACCCCGCCATCGGCGCCCACCGCCTCGCGGCGGAAGCAGAAGCGGCAATAGACCGGGCAGGCGAGCAGCGGCTTCAGCAGCGCCCGGTCCGGGTAGCGGTGCACCACGCCCTTGACCGGGGTGAAGGGCGCATCCGCCGTCGGATCCTCCAGCTCATGCGGCGCCGTCAACAGTTCGCTCGGGTCGGGGATGTATTGCCGCGCGACCGGGTCCGCGGGGTCGGCCCGGTCGATCAGCTTGGCGACCGCCGGCGTGACCGCGATGCTGTAGCGCTCGCCGACCCGCGCCACGGCCTCCACCGAGGCGTCGGGCAGGAGCCCAGCATCGGCGAGATCGGCGGCGCTACGGAGGGTTCGGGCGGACATGATGCGGTGGGACCTAATCCCTGGCATGCTCCGCGGCAATGCCCCCCTTGCCGCCCTGGCTCCCGGAAAGCCTCGCCAACCGGCTGCCCTTCCTCCGCCGCCGCGCTGTGCTGACGGCTGCGACCCGCGACTTCTTCACCGCCCGCGGCTTCACCGAGGTGGAGACCCCCTGCTTGGTGCCCGTGCCGGGGATGGAGGTGCATCTCCAGGCCTTCCGCAGCGAATATGTCCCGCATCTCGGCGTCGGCACGCGGCGGACCCTTTGGCTGCGCACCTCGCCCGAGCTGGCGTTGAAGCGTCTGCTCGTCGCCGGCGCCGGCCCGGTCTTCGAGCTGGCCCGGGTCTGGCGCAATGGCGAGGCGAGCCCGCGCCATGCCCCCGAATTCACGATGCTCGAATGGTACGCCCCCGGCCTCGGCCTCACCGGGATGATGGATCAGGCGGAGGAGCTCATCCGCGCCACCTGCCCGCCCCGCGTCAGCCACGAGGGGGTTGAGACCGACCTGACGCTGCCCTTCGAGCGCATCACCATGGCCGAGGCCTTCGAGCGCTGGTGCGGCGGCCTCGACATCCTGGCGACGGAGGGCGATGCCGAAGCTCTCGGCGCCGCCGCCCGCGCCATCGGCAACCCGCCGCGGCCAGGGGAGGAGTGGGAGGACCTCTTCTTCCGCCTGCTGCTGGAGCGGGTCGAGCCACGGCTCGGCCGCGGCCAAGCCACCTTCCTCACCCATTGGCCTGCGCCCCAGGCCGCGCTCGCCCGCCGCGATCCCGCCGACCCGCGCGCCGCGCTGCGCTTCGAGCTCTTCGTCGCCGGGATCGAGCTCGCCAATGCCTTCGACGAGCTGACCGACCCGGTGGAACAGCGTGCCCGCTTCATCGCCGATACCGAGGCCCGCCGCGCCCAGCACCCCGGCGAGGCCTGGGACATCGACGAGGATTTCCTCGCGGCGCTGGAGCAGGGCATGCCGGAGGGCAGCGGCATCGCCCTCGGCTTCGACCGGCTGGCGATGCTGGCCTGCGGTGCCCGGCGAATCAGCGACGTGCTGTGGCTACCCGCGCTGCCCTGACCGCCTCCGGCAGGGAGAGGGCGAAGCTCGCCAGCGAGGCGAAGGTCACCACCTGGCAATAGGCGCAGAGCGCCCGGTTCTCCGCCCATTCCTCCTGGCCGAGCTTCAGCGCGGTGAGCGAATCCCAGCCCGTCTTGGCGGCCAGGGTCAGCGGCAGGGCGGGCATCTCCCCCGCCCGGTCCCGCCCGCCGGCGGCGGCGAGCGCCGCGGTGACGCCATAGGTGACCAGCATCAGCGCCCCGTCCGGCGTCTGCAGCCGGCTGTAGCCGTAGTCGGAGGCATCGACCCGGCTTGAATCGAAGGGCCCCGGCGGGTCCGGCAGCCGCCGGATGCCCCCATCTGGAACAGGGTAACGATCTACGCGGCCAGCGTCCCCAGCAGCGACGGGCCGAGGGTTCGGCGGCGCCGCCGCAGCTCGGGCCCCTAGCCGAGCCGCAGCTCGCGCGACAGGAGGCGAGGAGGAAGGGCCATGGCGCTACCTCTTGTGCGTGTTGACGCCGCCATCCGCCTCCGGGCGGTGGCCGCCCTTCAACCGGTCGGGCGTGCCCTTCGGCCCATGCGCCTGGGCCCGGCTGCCATGCGGCCCGCTATCGTCCGGCTGTCCGAAACTCGCACCGGCATCCGGATCGAGCGCCATGCGCTGCGCCAGCTCCGCCTCGTTGACCATGGCCTCCGCCGCCTGCGCCGCCGGCAGCGACAGCCGCACCAGCCCGCCCTCGAGGCTCGCTACCAGCTTGCGCGGCAGGAAGCGATGCTGTCCCGCCTCGGCCCGCGTCAGCTTGATGTACTCGCCTGCGATGCCGTCCACCGTGCCGACATTCCGCCCATCGCTGCCGATGACCGGGGTGTGGTCCGGGATCTCGCCCCCGGCGAGGTCTGCCGCATTCGCCATGGATATCCTCCTGCCATCTTGCGCAGGGGAACGGGCGGGGAGGGGCCGCGGTTCAGTCCGCCGGGGCATGATCCGCGATCAGTGCGGATCATGCCCCGCAGGTTGCCCTGTCGTGTGAGTCACGCCTCCGGCCGTGCCGGCCTCTGGCGATCACGCTCCGCCTCCTCCTTCCGCAGCCGATCCAGCATCGCCGGCGCCAGCTCCCGCGGCAGGAAGTAGAAGACGAAGACATAGGGGTCCGAGGCGCCGAAGACGGAGGGGTCGGGGCTGGCCACCTGCATCGTCGCGCGGTCGAACTCGGCCATCGGGCGCCACTTGCCCCAATCCTCCCAGAAGGCGTCATAGCCGAGGGCGTCGAGGAAGGCCGGCACCGCCCAGGTGCTGCCCGCCCGGTGCCGCTCCTCGATCTCGACGGAAAGGACGGGGCGGCAGCGCCGCAGCGTCTCCGCCCCGCCGCGCAGCACCTCGTACTCCGCGCCCTCGGCATCGAGCTTCACCGCCGTCAGATCCTCGAGCCCAAACTCGTCGAGCCGCCGCAGCGGCACCGCGACCTGCCGCTCCCCGACATGCGGCCCGAAGCGGTCATAGCTCTTGGCCATGCTGGCCCATTGCTCGTTCGCCACGCCATCGACGACCGGCAGCCGCAGCACCGCCTCGCCCGTCGCATCCCCAAGCGCCTCCTGCCGAAGCGTCACATGCGCAAGCCCGCCCGCCGCCGCGCGGAGCCGGGCGAAGCTCTCCGGCAGGGGCTCGAAGGCCAGCACGCGCGAGTCGGGCAGCGCTGCGAAGGGCAGGGTGAAGCCGCCCTCATGCGCCCCGACATCCAGCAGCGCTCCCGGCCGGTGAAGCACGCGATGGAAGTCGAGCTCGTTCATGATCGCCGTATCACAACGAAAGGGGTTGGGTCCGTTACGGGGCAGGGAAGCTGTGGTCGAGGCTTTTCCCGATGAGTGCGGTCAGCGTGGGAGTTGCCTGCCGCGGTGGTGGCACATGGGCCCGGAACTTTTCCCGGGATAGGAAAACACAGGAGAAAGCTGATGAAGCAGCAGTGACGCGGTGCAAAGACGTCATCATGACAGCGCCTGAAGCACTTTCGAGTGCAGAGGCGAAGGCGGCATTTACGCTGGCTGCAGGGACGACTGCCTAAGCCGCCTCGGAGATGGCCCGATTCATCGCCCGTACTCCGGCCGCCGGTCCCTCCGGATGGTTCCAGACCGCGCCGACGACCGCAAGGAAGTCCGCCCCCGCCTGCACCAGCGGCGCGCAGTTGGCCGCCGTGATGCCGCCGATGGCGACCGAGGGCAGCTCGAAGAATTCCGACCACCATTCGAGCAGCTCGGTACCCGCCCGGTGCTTCGCCTCCTTGGTCGAGGTCGGGAAGAGGGCGCCGAAGGCGACGTAGTCGGCGCCGATCTCCCCCGCCTTCATGGCGAGGTGCCTGCTGCCGTGGCAGGTGATGCCGAGCGTCCGGTCCGGCCCGAGGAGCCGCCGTGCCGCCCTGTGATCGCCATCCTCCTGGCCGAGATGGGCGCCGTCGCAACCGAGCTCGACCGCCAGGTCGGCCCGGTCGTTCATCAGCACGGCGACGCCGCGGGACTGCGCCACGGGCAGCAGCGCCTCCGTCGCGCGGCGCACCGCATCGTCATCCGCATCCTTCAGCCGGATCTGCAGCGCGGCGACGTCGCCCGCATCCAGCGCCTCCGCCAGCCGCGCCGAGAGCCCCGCCGGCTCGAAGGCCGGTGGGGTGATCAGGTAGAGGCGGCAGCCGGTCTCGCTCAGGCGGCCGGCCCCTTGTAGATGCCGATGATGTCGGAGAGCAGCTGCAGCGCCTCCGCCTTCGGCCGCTGGAAGGTGTTCCGCCCGATGATGGAGCCGTTGCCGCCGCCGGCATGGATGCCGCGCGCCATCGCCATCATGCTGTCGACCGTCCCCGATTCGCCGCCGGAGAAGACGACGAGCCGCCGCCCGCTGAAGCAGGCCTGCACCACATGGGTGATCCGGCCGGAGAGCTCGGCCAGGTTCGGCACCGGCGACTTCTCGTAGGTCTTCTTGGCGGCCTCGAGGAAGATCGCCTCGGTCGGCGGCTTCACCTTGATGATGTGCGCGCCCATCAGCGCCGCCATGTGGGCGGCATAGGCGCAGATGTCGAGCGCCGTCTCGCCCACCTTGTCGAGCATCGGCCCGCGCGGATAGGACCAGACGACGACGGCGAGGCCGGCGGCCTTCGCCTCCTCCGCCAGCTCGCGCAGCTCCTCCATCATCTCGAACTGGTATTCGGAGCCCGGATAGATGGTGAAGCCGATCGCCGAGCAGCCGAGCCGCAGCGCGTCGGAGACGCTGCCGGTGACCGCCTGGTCCTTGGTGGTCGAAAGGCTGTTGGAGCTGTTGACCTTGAGGATGGTCGGGATGGCGCCGGCATAGCTCGCCGCCCCCGCCTCGATCATGCCGAGCGGCGCGGCATAGGCGTTGAGCCCCGCCTCGACCGCCAGCTCGAAGTGGTAGCGCGGGTCATAGGCCGCCGGGTTCGGCGCGAAGGAGCGGGCCGGGCCGTGCTCGAAGCCCTGGTCGACGGGCAGGATGACCATGCGGCCGGTGCCGCCGAGCTTCCCCTCCATCAGGATGCGGGCGAGGTTGGCCTTGGTCCCCGGATTGTCGCTCTCGTACCAGGAGAGGATGTCCTTGACCTTGCGGGAAAGCTTCATTGGGGGTCCCTTCTCAGCCGTGTCGTCGCGGGCGGCGCGTCCTGTAGCGCGAGGTTGCGCCCCTGTCACCCGGCGGAGCATAGCCAATGCGCGAGCTTGTTGCGCCCGCCGGGCGATGTGAGGTCGATCCGGCCCGCATCGAGCGCCGGCGGCGCCTCCGTCCGAAGCTCGGCGCCGCATTCCTCGGCCGCCGCCGCGACGGCGCCGGAGGCAGGGCAGGGGGCCAGCACCAGCCGCCGCAGCCCGGCCCGCAGGGCGGCCAGGGCCAGTCCCGGCGCATCGGCGCAGTCGAGCATGACCTCATGCGGCACCCCCGGCCGCGCCGCTGCCGCCACCAGGGCGAGGAAGGCGCCGGGCGCCATCCCCGGCGCCGAGAGCAGCGTCACGCCCCGCGGCCCGGCGAGCGCCAGCGCCGCCTCGGCCTCCATGCGGCCATGGACGAGGACGGCCGGCGGCAGCGCCGCCCCCGGCATTCCCCCTGGCCGTTGACCCGCCCCGGCACCCATGCGAAGGCTTCCAGCACGCCGGGGGGGCTGCGTCCAGCGCGCTGCCGGCGGCGATGGCGGCCTGTAGGAGAGGCATGAGCGACAGCGCGAGGGATCCGGTCGGGGCGGTGGCGGCACGCCTGGAGGCGGCGGTGGAGCGGCTCTCCGAGGCCTTCACCCGCGCCCGCCCGCCGGCCGCCGAGGGCGACATGGTCCCGCGTGCCGAGGTCGCCGCCATGGCCGAGCGGCTGGAGGCGACCATCGCACGGCTGCGGGGGGCGCTCGCCGAGGAGCTCCGGCCAGAGGGGCTGCCAATGGGGCTTCCAGAAGGGCTGTCGGAGCCGCCGCAGGGCGAGCCGGGTTGAGGGGATAGCGCGTGGGGCAGGTCACCGTCCGGGTCAATGGCTACAGCCACACCATCGGCTGCAAGGATGGCGAGGAGGGGCATGTCCTCGCCCTTGCCCAGCAGATCGAGGACAAGGTCCGGCTGATCCGCAACATGGGCGGGCAGTTCTCGGAGGCGCGCATGCTGCTCCATGTCGCGCTGCTGCTGGCCGATGAGGGCGGCGACCTGCGCGCCGAGATCGACCGGCTGCGCAGCGGCCAGCCCGTGGGCACCGACCCGCAGCTTGCCGACCGCCTGGCCCGCATCGCCGAGCGGATCGAAGGCCTGGCGCAGACGCTCGACCGCGGCACCTAGTCTCCGGGGTCCGCAGCGCCTATATGAATGGGGCGGGGCTACCCGGTGCGTCAGGTAATTCATCCCCAGGGCCAATAAGCATCCTCCGGGAGCTGGCTCTGTCCGGATCTTGGTCCGGGTACCCGGTGCCCACCTGCTCACGCAGGCCTTGGGAGGATGAGACGCCGACGGCCATGGTGGCTCCGCACTCAGACAGCACTGCATTCTGCGCCGAACTGCTCGCCGGCCTGAAGTCCGAGGCCCGCCGCGCCGCCCTGGCGCGGCGCGAGGGCTGTGACCCCGGTCTCGGCGCCAAGCTCGCCGACCATGTCCTGGCGGAGGCCTTGCCCCCCCCCGGTGCCGTGGTCGCCGGCTTCTGGCCGATGGGGCCGGAGATCGACATCCGCCCGCTCCTCCACGCGCTCGAGGCACGCGGCCATGCGCTGGCCCTGCCGGTGACGCCGCGCCGCGGCCAACCCCTCGTCTTTCGCCGCTGGCGCTTCGGCGCGCCGCTCGCCCGCGGCCCCATGGGCACCAGCCAGCCGGCCGAGGGTGAGCCGGTCACGCCCGACTGGTTGCTCGTCCCGCTGCTGGCCTTCGACCGCGCCGGCCGGCGCCTCGGCTATGGCGGCGGCTATTACGACCGCACGCTCGCCCGGCTGCCCGGGGCGACCGCCATCGGCTGCGCCTATGCCGTGCAGGAGGCGGCGGAGGTGCCGGCCGGCCCCGAGGACTGGCGGCTGCCGATGGTGGCGACGGAACAGGGGCTGGTGCGATGCGGGGCGTGACCGGTTGAGAATCCTCTTCCTCGGCGACATCGTCGGCCGCAGCGGGCGCGATGCCCTGACGGCGAAGCTTCCCGGCCTCCGTGCCACGCTCCGCGCCGACCTCGTCGTGGTGAATGGCGAGAATGCCAGCCACGGCTTCGGCCTCGCGCCGGAGATGGCGCGCGCCTTCCTCGCCGCCGGTGCCGATGTCATCACCCTCGGCAACCATGCCTGGGACCGGAAGGAGATCATCCCCTATCTGGAGACCGAGCCGCGCATCATCCGCCCGGCCAATTTCCCGCCCGGCACGCCCGGCCGCGGCGCCATCCTCGTCGACGTGCCCGGCAACCGCCGCGCCCTGGTGATGAACGTCATGGGCCGCCTCTTCATGGACGCGCTGGACGACCCCTTCCGCACCGTCCAGGCGGAGTTGCAGAAGCACCGCCTCGGCCAGACCATCCACGCCGCGGTGATCGACGTCCATGCCGAGGCGACGAGCGAGAAATACGCTTTCGGCCACAGCTTCGACGGCCTCGCCAGCCTCGTCATCGGCACCCATACCCATACGCCGACGGCGGATCACCAGATCCTCGCCGGCGGCACCGCCTACCAGACCGATGCCGGCATGTGCGGCGACTATGACAGCGTCATCGGCATGCAGAAGGGCGGCGCCGCGCTGCGCTTCTGGCGCAAGATGCCGGGCGAGAAGCTGGCGCCCGCGGAGGGCGAGGCGACCCTCTGCGGCCTCTTCGTCGAGACCGACGACGCGACGGGCCTGGCGACGCGCGTCGAGCCCATCCGCCAGGGCGGCCGCCTTTCCCAGGCGATGCCGGGCGTCTAGGGCGGTTTCCGTTCGCATAGGCTCGCGGAACCCGCCCCGGCTTGTCGTTGGATCGAGCAAACTTCGAACAGGTGCTTCCACCTGATCGGGGTTTGCTCTAGCGCGGCGCGAGGCTGCCGCGCATCTCGTCGAGGATCGCCGGGTCGTCGATCGTCGGCGGTACCACGTAATCCTCGCCATCGGCGATCTTCCTGAGCGTCGCCCGCAGGATCTTGCCGCTTCGCGTCTTCGGCAGCCGCGACACCACCTTGGCATCCTTGAAGGCGGCGACCGGCCCGATCCGCTCGCGGACCATCACCACCAGCTCGCGCGCGACCTCCGCCTCGGTCTTCGCCACCCCGGCCTTCAGCACGACGAGGCCGAGCGGTACCTGCCCCTTGAGGGCGTCCTTCACCCCGAGCACCGCACATTCCGCGACATCCGGATGCGCCGCCAGCACCTCCTCCATCGCCCCCGTGCTCAGCCGGTGCCCGGCGACGTTGATGATGTCGTCGGTCCGCGACATCACCGAGACATAGCCATCCGCATCGATGACCCCGGCATCGGAGGTGTTGTACCAGCCGGGAAAGGCCTCGAGATAGGCCTCGCGGCACCGCCCATCCGCCTGCCACAGCGTCGGCAGGCAACCGGGGGGCATGGGCAGGCGGATGGCGAGCGTCCCGGTCTCGCCGGGCGGCTGCGGCCGCCCCGCATCGTCCAGCGCCGCCACCTCATAGCCGGGCGAGGGCTTGCCGCCGCTGCCGTAGCGCGGCGGGAACAGGCCGAGCCCGCGGAAATTGCCGGTGATCGGCCAGCCCGTCTCGGTCTGCCACCAATGGTCGATCACCGGCCGCCGCAGCAGCGCCGCGGCCCATTCGGCGGTCGGCGGGTCGCAGCGCTCGCCTGCGAGGAACAGCGCCTCCAGCGCCGAGAGGTCGTGCCCTGTCATCAGCCGCCCCTCGGGGTCCTCGCGCTTGATCGCCCGCATCGCGGTCGGCGCGGTGAACATGGCGTTCACCCGGTACTGCGCGCAGACGCGCCAGAAGGCTGAGGCGTCCGGCGTGCCGACCGGCTTGCCCTCGTAGAGCACGGTCGTAGCGCCGGCCAGCAGCGGCGCATAGACGATGTAGGAGTGCCCGACGACCCAGCCGACATCGGAGGCGGTGAACATCACGTCGCCCGCGCCGACGCCGTAGAGCATCCGCATGGAGTTGTGCAGCGCCACCGCATGCCCGCCATTGTCGCGGACGACGCCCTTCGGCTTCCCCGTTGTGCCGCTGGTGTAGAGGATGTAGAGCGGGTCCGTTGCCGCCACCGGCACGCAGGGATGCGCCACCCCCGCTGCCTCCGCCTCCAACAGGTCCTCGTCCCGGCCGGCGACGAAGCTGCAGTCGAGCTCCGGCCGCCTGAGGATCAGGCAGCGCTCCGGCTTGTGCGGCGACAGGCCGATCGCCGCATCGAGCAGCGGCTTGTAGGCGACGACCCGCCCCGGCTCGATCCCGCAGGAGGCGGAAATGACGAGCCTCGGCCGCGCATCCTCGATCCGCGCCGCCAGTTCCGCCGCCGCGAAGCCGCCGAAGACGACGGAATGCACCGCCCCCAGCCGGGCACAGGCGAGCATCGCCACCGCCGCCTCCGGCACCATCGGCAGGTAGATGACCACCCGGTCGCCCTGGCCGATGCCGCGCGCGGCCAGGGTGCCGGCGAGCTTCGCCACCCGGCCGAGCAGCTGGTCATAGGTGTAGGTCACGCTCCGCCCGGTGACCGGGCTGTCATAGTGCAGCGCAGGCTGCGCCCCGCGCCCCGCCGCCACATGCCGGTCGAGCGCGTTGTGGCAGGTGTTCAGCCGAGCATCGGGGAACCATCGCCCATAGACCCCGGCCGCGGCATCGAAGATTCGGTCCGGTGCCCGCTCCCAGTCGATGCCCTGCGCCGCCTCGCGCCAGAACCCCTCCGGATCCGCCTGCCAGCCGGCATAGGTCGCGTCATAGCCCTGCATGGTTTCGCTCCCCGTTTGCCGCGAGCCTCGCAAGCGCGCGGCCTGGCGGCAAGCGGGCATAAAGAAAGGCGCCGGGGTTTCCCCCGACGCCCGTTCTGGCCGGCTCGCCCTTCTCAGCGCGCCGTGGTCGAGCTGTCGTCGAAGATGTCCCGGTTCTTCGTCTCCGGCACGAAGAAGGCGCCGATGACGACTGTGAGCGAGGCGATGATGATCGGGTACCACAACCCGTAATAGACATCGCCCGTCTGCGCGATCATGGCGAAGCTCGTCGCCGGCAGTAGCCCGCCGAACCAGCCATTGCCGATATGGTAAGGCAGCGACATGGAGGTGTAGCGGATGCGGGTCGGGAAGAGCTCGACCAGTGCCGCGGCGATCGGCCCGTAGACCATGGTGACGTAGATCACCAGCAGCGTCAGCACGCCGATCAGCACCGCCGGCTGCTCGCGGAAGATGTCGAAGGGGTTCGCCATCTTCACGACCGTCGGGTTGGAGGCCGCCGGGTAGCCCGCCGCCGTCAGCGCCGCGCCGAGGTCGCGGGCGAAGGTCGGCGAGTTCGCCGGCATCACCTGCCCGCCCTGGATGCGAACGCCGGCCACGGTGCCGGGCGCCGCCTCCTCGACGGTGTAGTTGACCGAGGCCCGGGCCAGCGCCGCCTTGGCAACGTCACAGGGCTGGGTGAATTTCGCCGTGCCGGTCGGGTTGAACTGGAAGGAGCAGGTGCTCTTGTCGGCGACCACCTGGACCGCGATCTCGCTATGCGCCTTGTGCAGCGCCGGGTTGGCCTCCGCGCTCAGCAGCTTGAAGAGCGGGAAGTAGGTCAGCGCCGCCAGCAGGCAGCCGCCGAGGATGATCGGCTTGCGGCCGATCTTGTCGGAGAGCCAGCCGAAGAGGACGAAGCCGCCCGAGCCCAGCAGCAGCGACCAGGCGATCAGCATGTTGGTGGTGAAGCCGTCGACCTTCAGCACGCTGCCCATGAAGAAAAGCGCATAGAACTGGCCGGTGTACCAGACCACCGCCTGGCCCATGACGAGGCCGAGCAGGGCGAAGAGCGCGACCTTGGCGTTCTTCCACTGGCCGAAGGCCTCCGACAGCGGCGCCTTGGAGCCGGTGCCCTCGGACTTCATCTTTTTGAAGGCCGGACTCTCCTCCATCTGCATGCGGATCCAGACGGAGATGCCGAGCAGCAGGACGGAGACGAGGAAGGGAATGCGCCAGCCCCAGGCCCGGAAGGCCGCATCGCCGACCGCGAGCTGGGTGAAGAGGATCACCAGCAGTGAGAGGAACAGGCCGGCCGTCGCCGTGATCTGGATGAAGGAGGTGTAGAAGCCCCGCCGCCCGTTCGGCGCGTGCTCCGCCACATAGGTCGCGGCGCCGCCGTATTCGCCGCCGAGCGCCAGGCCCTGCAGCATGCGGAGGATGATGAGGATCACCGCCGCCGCGATGCCGATATCCGCCGAGGTGGGCAGGATGCCGACGATGAAGGTGCTGGCGCCCATGATCACGATGGTCATGAGGAAGGTGTATTTGCGTCCCACCAAGTCGCCGAGCCGGCCGAAGACCAGTGCGCCGAAGGGCCGCACCAGGAAGCCCGCGGCGAAGGCCAGCAGGGCGAAGATGTTCCGGGTCGCCTCGTTGAACATCGGCTGCCCGTCGGCGCCGAGCGGGTTGAAGAAGTTCGCCGCGATCACCGCGGCCAGCGAGCCGAAGAGGTAGAAGTCGTACCATTCGAAGACGGTGCCGAGGGAGGAGGCCAGGATGACCTTCCGCTCCTCCTTGGTCATCGGGGCCGCCTTGGCCCCGGCACTGGAGACTGCCGTATGCGCGCTCATTTCCTGCCCTTTCCCCCCTGGCCATTCGGCACCGAAGACACGCCGGGCGACATGCCGGGAAGGGGCCCGGCTGCCGTCCCCGGGCGCCATATCGCGCAGCCTGGCCGGGATCAACTGTTAACAGGATGGCAACGGCTGCGGGGAAAGGCAAGGCAAGTCCCGGCCTGGGCGCAAGTCCCTGGCGAAATGGGCGGATGCCCCGCTCATTCCGGCCCCGGCGGGCCGCCCCCGGGGCGCCGCTGCCCCGCGCGCTTCATGGACGAGGCATGGATTTGCCGTCACCTATTTGGTGACAAAGGCCTTCTCGAGAACGTAGCTGCCCGGCTCGTTGTTCGATCCTTCGACGAACCCGCGCGCCTCCAGCAGCGCCTTCACCTCGGCATTCATCGCCTCGGACCCGCACAGCATGACCCGGTCCTGCTCCGGCGAGAGGGGCGGTAGGCCGAGATCGGCGAATACCTTGCCCGATTCGACCAGGTCCGTGATCCGCCCCCGGGTCTGGAAGGCCTCGCGCGTCACGCTCGGGTAGTAGAGCAGCTTGCCCGCCAGCATCTCGCCGAGAAATTCATGCCGCGGCAGCTCCTCGCTGATGAGTTGCCGGTAGGCCAGCTCCTTCACCTCGCGCACCGTATGGCAGACGACGACATGCTCGTAGCGCTCGTAGACATCCGGCTCGCGGATCAGCGACAGGAAGGGGGCGAGGCCGGTGCCCGTCGCCAGCAGCCAGAGCGTCTTGCCCGGCAGCAGGTTCTCGGTGAGCAGCGTCCCCGTCGGCTTGCGGCCGATGACGACCGTGTCGCCCGGCTTGATGTGCTGCAGCCGCGAGGTCAGCGGCCCGTCCTGCACCTTGATCGAGAGGAATTCCAGCTCCTCGTCCCAGGGCGGGCTGACGATGGAATAGGCCCGCACCAGCGGCTTGCCTGCGACCATCAGCCCGATCATGGCGAACTGTCCGGCGACGAAGCGAAGGCCCGGATCCCGGGTGCAGCGGAAGGAGAAGAGCCGATCGGTCCAATGATGGACCCAGGTCACCGTCTCGCCGGCAAAGGCCGGGGGGATGGCGGGTTTCGGGCTCGGGGCGATGGCGTCCATGGCCCCGCTACATGCTGCGCTGCGATGAAAAACGCAACCGGCGCCGTGAAATGCCTGCCATGCACGGACGAGATCGGCCTTTTCGCCAACCGCCCCCGCAGGCAGGATCGCGGCGCCACAGATCCGACCCCCCGGAGGCCAGCATGCCGGATGCGATGACCGACCGCGACAGCCCCTTCATGCCGGGTCCCCGCCTCGAGATTGGAGGCGCGCCGGGCGGCCCGCTGGCCGGGCTCGGCTTCGCGGTGAAGGACCTCTTCGACGTCGCCGGCGAGCCGACGGGCTACGGTAGTCCCGCCTGGGCCCGCACCAACCCGCCCGCCGCGGCGACGGCGCCCGTCATCCAGGCCCTGCTCCAGGCCGGCGCCAGGCTGCAGGGCAAGACCAAGACGGTGGAGCTCGCCTATGGGCTCACCGGCGAGAATGTCTGGTACGGCACGCCCCGCAACCCGGCGGCGCCGGACCGCTTTCCCGGCGGCTCCTCCTGCGGCTCAGCCGCCGCCGTCGCCGCGGGCCTCGTCGACTTCGCCATGGGCTCGGACACCGGCGGCTCCGTCCGCATCCCGGCCAGCTATTGCGGCATCTTCGGCATCCGGCCGAGCTGGGGTGCGGTCAGCCTCGCCGGCGCCCGCGGCCTCGGCCCGAGCTTCGACACGCCGGGCTGGTTCGCCGGCCGCGCCTCCGTCCTCGCCCGCGTCGGCGCCGTGCTGCTGCCAGAGGACGGCACGGGCCCCGGCCTCGGCCCGCTGCTGCGCGTGGACGATGCCTGGATCAACGCCGTCCCGCCCACCGTCGTGGCGCTGGCCGAGCCGATGCTGGCCCTTGAGCGCCTGCTCGGCCGCGCGCTCCGCGTCGATGTCGCCCCGGAAGGCCTCGATGCGCTCTACGAGCATTTCCGCTGCGTCCAGGCCGAGGAAGCCTGGGCGACGCTCGGCTCCTGGGTCGAGGCGACGCGGCCCGAATTCGGCCCCGGCGTCGCCGAGCGTTTCGCGGCCGCCCGCGCGATGGACCCGGCCAAGGCCGCCGCCGGCCGCGCCTTCCGCCGCGGCTTCCAGGCGCGGATGCGCGCGCTGTTGGCCGGCGGCGCCGTCCTCGCCTACCCGACCTCGCCAGTGCCGGCGCCGAGGCTCGGCGCCAGCCCGGCCGAGCAGAACGCCATCCGCGAGCGGACCATGGGCGTCACCGCCATCGCCGGCCTCGCCGGCCTGCCGGAGGTGAGCCTGCCCGTCGGCCGCGCCGAGGGCGCCCCGGTCGGCCTCTCCCTGGTCGCCGCCGCGGGCCGGGACCGCGCGCTTCTGGCGCTGGCCGAGCGCCTCGCCGCGGAACTCGGGCTGCCTGTCTGAGTCGAATGCTTGTCCCACCCGGCCCCCGCGGTTAGGACGAGGGCGCAATCGATTCTCCTGCCAGGACAAGCTGCATGATCATCCGTGATGCCGGCCCCGACGACCTTCCGGCCATCACCGCCATCTATGCCCATCACGTCCAGCACGGCGCCGGGACCTTCGAGGAGGTGCCGCCCGACGAGGCCGAGATGGCGCGCCGCCTCTCCGACGTGCAGTCCCGCGGCTGGGCCTGGCTTGTCGCCGAGGCGGAGGCGGGGGAGGGCAGCGGCATCATCGGCTTCGCCTATTACGCCCAGTTCCGCGACCGCTCCGCCTATCGCTACACGGCGGAGGACAGCATCTATGTCCGCAACGACGTCCGCGGGCAGGGCGTCGGCAAGGCGCTGGTCGCGGCGCTGCTGGAACGCGCCGCGGAGGCCGGCTTCCGCCAGATGTTCGCCCTCATCGGCGACAGCGACAATGTCGGCTCCATCGGCCTGCATGTCTCCCTCGGCTTCCGCCAGGCCGGCGTGCTGAAGGCGGCCGGGATCAAGTTCGGCCGCTGGGTCGACCTGGTCTTCATGCAGCGCGGCATCGGCCTCGCGGACCGCGACCTTCCGGGCTGACATCGCGGGCGAAGTCCAGCATGCTTCCTGCCTCGGCAGGGATGGATGCCATGGTGGAGAGCACCGGCCCGGCGATCCGGGCCTTCTTCGATGCGGCGACCAACACGGTCAGCTACCTGGTCTGGGACAGGGCGAGCGGCGAGGGCGCCGTCATCGACCCGGTGCTCGACTGGGAGAACCGCGCCGGCACCGCCGACACCGCCGGCGCCGACGCCATCCTTCGGGCGGCGGAAGAGGAGGGCGCACGGCTCGCCTGGGTGCTGGAGACCCATGTGCATGCCGACCACCTCACCGCCGCACCCTACATCAAGGCCCGCACCGGCGCGCGGATCGGCATCGGCGAGGGGATCCGCGATGTCCAGGCGATCTTCCGCCCGGTCTTCGATGCCGGCGACCTGGCGCCGGACGGCGGCGACTTCGACCACCTCTTCGCCGATGGCGAGCGCTTCCGCCTCGGCGGCCTCGAGGCCGAGGTAATCCACGTCCCCGGCCACACCCCCGCCTGCATCGCCTACCGCATCGGCGACGCCGCCTTCATCGGCGACACGCTCTTCATGCCCGATTACGGCACCGCCCGCTGCGACTTCCCCGGCGGCGACGCCCGCACCCTCTGGCGCAGCATCCGCCGCCTGCTCGCCCTGCCGCCGGAGACGCGGCTCTTCACCGCGCATGACTACAAGGCGCCCGGGCGGGACCACTTCGCCTGGGAGAGCACCGTCGCCGAGCAGCGCGCCCGCAACCCGCATGTACGAGATGGAGTCACGGAGGAGGAGTTCGTCGCCATGCGCGAGGGCAAGGACGCCAAGCTCCCGCTGCCCCTGCTGCTGCTGCCCTCGATCCAGGTGAACATGCGCGCCGGGCGCTTCCCGCCGGCCGAGAGCAACGGGGTGCGCTATATGAAGATCCCGGTCGTGCTGCGCGGCGGGCTACACGGTCAGTAGCCGCCGCACCGCCTCGTCCTCCAACGCCTCGACCGGGCCGCCGAGCGCCACCTCGCCGCGCACCATCACCACGATGCGGTCGGCCAGCTCGCGGGCGAATTCGAAATACTGCTCGACCAGCACCAGGGCGATGCCCTTCTCCCGCGCCAGCAGGCGGATCACCCGGGCGATGTCCTTGATGACGGAGGGCTGGATGCCCTCGGTCGGCTCATCGAGGATCAGCAGGCGGGGCCGCGCCGTCAGCGCCCGCGCGATGGCGAGCTGCTGCTGCTGCCCGCCCGAGAGGTCGCCGCCGCGGCGCTTCAGGAACTGCTTCAGGATGGGGAAGAGGGCGAAGATCTCATCCTCCGGCACCTTGCTCCCGCGCGGCGCCGCGGCGAGCGCCGTCTCCAGGTTCTCCTGCACAGTGAGGAAGGGGAAGATCTCCCGCCCCTGCGGCACGTAGCCGATGCCCGCCCGCGCCCGCTCCGCCGGCGCCATCCCGGCGACGTCGCGGCCCTCCCACAGGATCCGCCCGCCCTGGATGCGTTCCAGCCCGACGATCGCCCGCATCAGCGAGGACTTGCCGACGCCGTTCCGCCCCAGCACGCAGGTGATCCGCCCCGGATCGGCCTCCAGCGAGACGCCGCGCAGGCAGCGCGAGGCGCCGTAGGAAAGATCGATGGCCTCGACCTTGAGCATCGCCTAGCGCCCCAGATAGACTTCGATGACCCGCGGGTCGTTCTGCACATGGTCGATGCTGCCCTCGGAGAGCATCGAGCCCTCGCAGAGCACCGTCACCTTGCTACCCAGCGCCCGCACGAACTCCAGGTCGTGCTCGACGACGACGACGCTCCGCTGTCCCGCGATGCGGAGGAGGAGGGCGGCAGTATGCTCCGTCTCCTGATCGGTCATGCCCGCCACCGGCTCGTCCACTAGCAGCAGCTCCGGGTCCTGCATCAGCAGCATGCCGATCTCAAGCCATTGCCGCTGGCCGTGGCTGAGGATCGCGGCCCGGTCCTGCGCCCGGGCGGAAAGGCCGACCTCCTCCATCACCGCCTCGATCCGCCGGCGCGCCTCGCCGGTGAGCACCCAGCGCAGGCAGGCGATGGGCCCCCGCGGCGCCTTCAGGGCGAGCTCCAGGTTCTCAAAGACCGTCAGCGCATCGAACATCGTCGGCTTCTGGAACTTCCGCCCGATGCCGAGATTGGCGATGCTCGCCTCGTCGAGCCTGGTCAGGTCATGCTCGCGGAAGCGCACCACGCCCGCCGTCGGCCGCGTCTTGCCGGTGATGACATCCATCATCGTCGTCTTGCCGGCGCCGTTCGGCCCGATGATGGCGCGCAACTCCCCCGCATCGACGATGAGGGAGAGGTTGTTCAGCGCCCGGAACCCGTCGAAGACGACCGAGACGCCGTCGAGATAGAGGACCGGCTCGCTCATCGCTCTGCCCTCGAGAACAACCCGATCAACCCGCGCGGCAGGAAGAGCGTCACCGCGACGAAGAGCCCGCCCAGCGCGAAGAGCCAGAGATCCGGTGCCACGGTCGTCAGCCAGGTCTTCAGCGCATTGACCGAGAAGGCGCCGAGCAGCGCGCCCACCAGCGTCCCCCGCCCGCCGACCGCGACCCAGATCACCGCCTCGATGCTGTTCCCCGGGCTGAACTCGCCCGGGTTGATGATGCCGACCTGCGGCACGTAGAGCGCACCAGCCAGCCCCGCGATCATCGCCGAGAGCACGAAGACGAAGAGCTTGTGCTGCGTCACGTCATAGCCGAGGAAGCGCACCCGGCTCTCCGCATCGCGAATGGCGACCAGCACCCGCCCGAGCTTCGAGCGCACGACCATTGAACACAGCCACAGCGCCCCGAGCAGCAGCAGCAGCGAGGCATAGAACAGCGCGCTCCGGGCGGCGGGCGTGTTGAACGGCATCCCCAGCAGCTCCTTGAAGTCGGTGAAGCCGTTATTGCCGCCGAAGCCCATGTCGTTGCGGAAGAAGGCCAGCATCAGCGCGTAGGTCAGCGCCTGGGTGATGATGGAGAGGTAGACGCCCGTGATCCGGCTGCGGAAGGCGAGGTAGCCGACGACGCCCGCCAGCGCCCCCGGCACCGCCACCGCCATCAGGATGGCGAAGGGGAAGTGGTCGAAGCCAAGCCAATACCAGGGCAGTTCCTTGTAGCCGAGGAAGACCATGAAGTCCGGCAGCACCGGATGGCCGTAGACGCCCCGCGGCCCGATCAGCCGCATCAGGTGCATGCCGATCGCATAGCCGCCGAGCGCGAAGAAGGCGCCATGCCCGAGCGAGAGGATGCCGGCATAGCCCCAGGCCAGGTCGATGGCGAGGGCCAGGATCGCATAGGTGATCCACTTGCCGGTGACGGTGACGATGAAGTCGGAGACATGCAGCGCATTCTCCGCCGGCAGCCGGTTCAGCGCCGGCAGCGCCGCCAGCACCAGCACGGCGCCGACCAGCACCAGCCGCAGCGTCAGCCGCCCGAACCCGCCCGGCGCGGGCGCCGCCAGGGACGCGCTCATGATTCCGCCGCCCTGCCCTTGAGTGCGAAGAGCCCCCGCGGCCGCCGCTGGATGAACAGCATGATGGCGATGAGGACGAAGACCTTGGCCAGCACCGCCCCCGCATAGGGCTCCAGCACCTTGTTGACGACGCCGAGCGTCAGCGCCCCGACCAACGTCCCCGCCAGCGAGCCGACGCCGCCGAAGACGACGACCATGAAGCTGTCGATGATGTAGCCCGTGCCGAGATTGGGCGAGACATTGTCGATCTGGCTCACCGCCACCCCGGCCATGCCCGCGATGCCCGACCCGAAGGCAAAGGTCAGGGCATCCACCCGCCCCGTGCGGATGCCCATGGTCGCCGCGATCCGCCGGTTCTGCACCACCGCCCGCATCTCGAGCCCGAAGCGGGTGAAGCGGATGGCCGCGACCACCAGCAGCAGCACGGCGACGCCGAAGACGATGATCCAGAGCCGGTTCTGCGTCACCGCGATGCCGCCCGGCAGCATCAGCGTTCCCTGCATCCAGGCCGGCGAGGTGACCTCGCGGTTCTGCGCCCCGAAGATGGTCCGCACCGCCTGCTGCAGCATCATCCCCACGCCGAAGGTCATCAGCAGCGTCTCGAGCGGCCTTCCGTAGAGATGCCGGATCAGCCCCCGCTCCAGCACCGCCCCCGCCGCCGCCGCGACCAGGAAGGCCGCCGGCACCGAGAGGGGCAGGGACCAGGGCGCCAGCCAGGGGATGCCGCGGCAGGCCTCCTGCACCAGGAAGGTCGCATAGGCGCCGAGCATGACGAACTCGCCATGCGCCATGTTGATCACGCCCATCACCCCGAAGGTGACGGCAAGGCCAAGTGCGGCCAGCAGCAGGACCGAGCCGAGGGAGAGGCCCTGGAACAGCGTCTCCGCCGCCCGTCGAAGCGAGAGCGCCCGGTCGATGGTGGCGACCGAGACGTCGATCGCCGTCGCCATCCCCGGATTGGCCGCCCGCGCCTCCAGCAGCAGCGCCCGCGCCTCGACCGTGCCCGCCGCGCCGAGCCGCGCGACCGCCGCCCGCTTCGCCTCCTCATCCGGGGCGACGAGTTGCGCCGCGGCCAGCGCCAGCACCATCTTCGCGCGCACCGCTGCATCCGCCTCGCGCCCGATGGCGGCCTGCAGCAGCGGCACGTCCTCGGCGCTCCGCGCGCGGAAGATGGCCTCCGCCGCCGCGCCGCGCTCCGCCGCATCCGGCGAGACGAGCTGCAGCCGCCCGAGCGCCCCGCGCAGTGCCTGCCGCACCCGGTTGTTCAGCCGCACCGTCTCCGCCGCCGGGGCATCGACAGCCCGCCCCGTCGCTGCATCCAGGCCGCCGGGCAGCAGCACCCGGCCATCGGCCGTCTTCTGCAGCCTGCCCTCCTGCAGCGCCCGCAGCACGGGCAGCGCCCGCGGGTCGCCGAGCGCGCCGAGCTGCTCGACCGAGGTGGCGACGTCGCCGAAGCCGCCGGCAAGGCCAGGCAGGGCGGCGGTGAAGGCGTCCTGCGCCCGGGCCGGCAGCGCCAGCCAGAGCACCAGGCCCAGGGCCAGGAAGAACTGTCTCATATCGACTTTCAGGACGAGGCGGCGCCGGAGCCTCCCGGCGCCGCCGCCAGGCTCAGCGACGCCGGTTGGCATTCTCGGGGATGAAGGGCGACCAGTTCTCCGCCTTCACCGCATCCGGCGTCTTCCAGACGATGTTGAACTGCCCATCCTCCTGCACCTCGCCGATCAGCACCGGCTTCGAGAGGTGATGGTTCGGCAGCATCTCCTCCTCATAGCCGCAGGGGGCCATCAGCTTCTGGCCGATCATCGCCGCGCGGACATCGTCGACCTTGGTGGACTTGGCCTTGTCGACAGCCTGGGTCCACATGCGGAAGCCGGTATAGGTGGCCTCCATCGGGTCGTTGGTCACGCGCTTCGGGTTCTTGATGTAGCTCTGCCAGAGCTGCTTGAACTCGGTGTTCGGCGTGCCGGGGACGGACATGAAGTAGTTCCACGCCGCCAGGTGGCCGACCAGCGGCTTGGTGTCGATGCCCGCCAGCTCCTCCTCGCCGACCGAGAAGGCGATGCAGGGGATGTCCTCGGCCTTGATGCCCTGGTTGCCGAGCTCGCGGTAGAAGGGGACGTTGGCGTCGCCGTTGATGGTCGAGACGATCGCCGTCTTCTTGCCCTCGGAGGCGAAGCGCTTCACCCGCGCGACGATGCCCTGCCAGTCGCTGTGGCCGAAGGGCGTGTACTCCTCCATGATGTCGCCCTCGCCGATCCCCTTGGACTGGAGGAAGCCGCGCAGGATGCGGTTGGTCGTCCGCGGATAGACGTAGTCGGTGCCGAGGAGGGCGATGCGCTTCGCCTCGCCGCCATCCTTCGACATCAGGTACTCGACGGCCGGGATCGCCTGCTGGTTCGGCGCGGCGCCGGTGTAGAAGATGTTCTTGCTCTGCTCCTCGCCCTCGTACTGGACGGGGTAGAAGAGCATGCCGTTCAGCTCCTCGAAGACCGGCAGCACGGATTTGCGCGAGACCGAGGTCCAGCAGCCGAAGGTCACGTCCACCTTGTGGACCTGCAGCAGCTCGCGCGCCTTCTCGGCGAAGAGCGGCCAGTTGGAGGCCGGGTCGACCACCACCGCCTCGACCTTGCGGCCCATCACGCCGCCCTTGGCATTCGCCCAGTCGACCATCATCAGCACCGTGTCGCGCAGCGCCGTCTCGCTGATCGCCATGGTGCCGGAGAGGGAGTGCAGAACGCCGACCTTGATCGGGGTGCCCTGGCCGAAGGCGGGGCGAAGGGCCGGCATGGCGAGCGCGGCGCCGAGGCCGCCCAGCGCCGCGCGCCGCGTGATCGTGGGAGAGGTCGAGGTCACTGGTATTCCTTCCTTCTTCAGGCCTTGGCTCCCGAGCCCGAGGGTTGCACCCCCACGGGTCTCCGAAGCCTGTGCGGCAGGCAGCCGCTTCGCCGCGCAAAGGGCGACGGCGAGCCGCGAAGAAAGGCTTTGCGAGATGCGTGCCAGCGGCCGGGGGCCGGGGTCACGGCGTTGCCACCCCAGTCTGCCTCATAACCGCGCAGATGGACCGCTTTTCATCCCGTCCTGGCGACCGCACGGGCAGGGCGGTTCACCAGCCAGAGGCCGAGCACCACCAGCCCCAGCGCGACGCCGAAGAGCCGCCCGAGCGGCTCCCCCAGCAGCACCGCCCCCGCCATCACCCCGAAGATCGGCGTCAGCACGCTGAAGGCCGCCAGCCGCGAGGCGGAATACTGCGAGACCAGCCAGAACCAGAGGGCGTAGCTGGCCCCCGCAATCCCCGCCGCTTGGTAAAGCAGCGCGCCGATGACGAGCGGCCGCGCATCGATCTGCCAAGCCTCGCCGAGCAGGAGCGAGGCCAGCAGCAGCAGCGGCGCCGAGACGGCGAGCTGGTAGAGCAGCACCAGCATCGCCGGCGCTCGCCGCAGCGCCGAGGCCTTCACCAGCACCGTCGTCGCCCCCCAGAGCGCCCCCGCCAGCAGGCAGAGCAGGTCGCCCAGCAGCGCCTGCTCCCCCGCCGGGGCGAAGAGCCCCTCGATGAAGGCCAGCACCAGCCCGCCGAAGGCCACCAGCAGGCCGATGGCCTTGGCCCGCGTCAGCCGGTCATCCGGGATCAGCCAGTGCGCCCCGAGCGCCACGAAGAAGGGCGCGCCGTAGAGGAAGACGACGCCGCGCGATGCCGTCGTCAGCCCGACCCCAATGAAGAGCGCGACGAATTCAACGGCGAAGAGCAGCCCCGCCAGCACCCCCGGTCCGAGCGTCCCGTCCCGGCGCCAGAGGCCGAAGCCGATCCCCCGCCACCGGCACCAGGCAAGCAGCAGCACGGCCGCGATCAGCGAGCGCAGCCCCGCCTGCAGCACCGGCGGGATGCCCTGGTTGCCGAGCTTCATCGCCACCAGGTTGAGCCCCCATACGAGGCAGAGAAGCAGCATCAGGCCGACGGCCCGTGGCGGAAGGGCGCCGCCGCGCATCGAGTCCAGCATCGCGCGAGGCTGCGTCGCATGGGCTTGCCCGTCCAGCCCGCTTGCCGGGACGGGGAGGGGTGCCTAGGCTCGGCCCATGCTCAAGGCCGCCGTCATCCCCGTCACGCCCTTCCAGCAGAACTGCACCCTGCTCTGGGACGAGGCGAGCCTCCGCGGCAGCGTCATCGACCCGGGCGGGGAGGTGGACCGCATCCTCGCCGCCATCGGCGAGCTGAAGCTGTCCGTCGAGAGTATCCTCCTCACGCATGGCCATATGGACCATGCCGGCGGCGCGGTGGAGCTGAAGGCGGCGCTGCCCGGCACGCCGCCCGTCATCGGCCCCGACCGGCGCGATGCCTTCCTGCTCGAAGGGCTGGAAGAGCAGGCGGCCAAATACGGCATGACCGCCCGCAACCTTGTCCCCGACCAGTGGCTCGCCGAGGGCGACGTGGTCCCGATCGGCGGCAAAGCCTTCGACGTCCTGCACTGCCCGGGCCATACGCCCGGGCATGTCGTCTTCGTCCAGAAGGCATTGCGCGTCGCCGTGGTCGGCGACGTGCTGTTTCGCGGCTCCGTCGGCCGCACCGACTTCGCCTATGGCGACCAGGCAGCCCTGCTTGCGGCGATCCATGGGAAGCTGCTGCCGCTCGGCGACGACATCGCCTTTCTCTGCGGCCATGGCCCCGGCTCGAGCTTCGGCCAGGAGCGGCGCGGCAACCCCTTCCTGCGAAGCTGATCGCCAGGCCGCGTGCCGCCCCGCGACGCTGCCGGCATCGATCGACGCCCTGGGGCTGCGGCGGATGGCAGCGGCCGGCATGCCGCTCGGTCCTCGCCGCTTGCCGCATCGGGTCCCGCTTCTTGCGCGGTTTGCCCCGCCCGGGCTTGCTTGACGGGCCGGTCCGCAAGGCGAATGCTTGCCGCAACGACAGGGACGGGGAAACGCCATGCTCGACCGACGCGGGGTGCTCGCCGCCGCCGGCCTCACGCTGTCCGCCGCCGCCCGCGCCCAGCCGGCCTGGCCTGACCGGCCGATCCGCCTGCTGGTCGGCTTCCCCGCCGGCGGCCCCACCGACTTCGCCGCCCGCCTCCTGCAGGAACCGCTGCAGGCGCTCTGGGGCCAGCCGCTGGTGGTGGAGAACCGCCCCGGCGCATCGCAGAACATCGCCGTCGAGGCGCTGACGAAGTCACCGCCCGACGGCTACACCCTGCTGCTCTGCACCAGCAACCTGACGAGCAACCCCGCCGTCTTCGCCCGCCTGCCCTTCGATACGCTGCGCGACGTCACCCCGATCGTCGTCATCTATTCCTCGCCTACGGTGCTCTTCACCGGCGCCGACCAGCCCTACCGCGATCTGCAGGACGTGATCGCCGCCGCGCGCCGGCAACCGGGCCTGGCCGCCGCGACCTCGGGCGTCGCCACCTCGGGCCACTTCGCCACCGAGATGTTCATGCGCGCGGCGCGGATCGAGCTGACCCATGTGCCCTATCGCGGCGCCGTGCCGGCGATGCAGGACGTGATCGGCGGCCGGGTGCCGATCACCTTCTCGACGCTCTCCGGCGCCATCGGCCTTGCCCGCGACGGCAAGCTCCGCCCGATCGCCATCGCCGCGCCCCGCCGCGCCCGCGCCTTCCCGGATGTGCCGACCATGGCGGAGCAGGGCGTGCCGATCCGCGACACCTCGCCCTGGTACAGCTTCGCCGCGCCCGGCGGCCTGCCCGAAGCGCTCGTCGCCCGCATCGCCTCGGATGTGCAGGGGTTGCTGCGCCGGCCCGAGATCATCGGCCGCATCGAGGAGTCGGGCGGCGTGGTGGAGGGCGAGGGGCCGGCCGAGTTCCGCGAGCGCATCCCGCGCGAGATCGCGGTCAACGCCGAGGTCGCCCGGCTCGCCAACATCCATATCGATTAGCCGGAGGCGGCGAGGCTAGAGCCGGCCGATATGCAGCCCGCCATCGACATGGAAGGCATCGCCGGTGGAGAAAGGGATGGCGCCCGAGAGCAGGCCGGTCACCGCCCGCCCCACGTCCTCTGCCTCGCCCCAGCGGCGGATCGGCGACAGGCCGTCCGCGATGCGCTGGCTGTAGCGTTCGGCCACAGCTTCCGTCATCGCCGTGCGGATGACGCCGGGGCGGACCTCGTAGACGGGGATGCCGTCCTCGGCGAGGCGCAGGGCGAAGCAGCGGGCGACCATGGAAAGCGCGGCCTTGCTCGCGCTGTAATCCGCCCTGTCCGGGCTGGCGAGCACCGCATTGGCCGAGGTGACGAAGACGATGCCGCGCGGCCCGCGCCGCGGCGCCTCCGCCGCCACCATCTGCTTCGCCAGCGCCTGGGTGAGGAAGAAGGGCGCGCGGGTATTGACCGCGAGCGCCCGCTCCCAGCTTTCCGGCGCCAGCTCGAGCAGGTCGCCGCGGACCAGGGTGCCGACGCCGGCATTGTTCACCACCGCCTCGACGCCGCCGCCGATCTCCCAGGCGAGCTCCGCGATCCGCGCCACCGCCTCCGGATCGGCCAGGTCGCAGAAGCGGAAGTCGAAGTCGCCGCCGGCGGCGACCACGGCATGGCCGGTCTCCCGTGCCCCCTCCAGCTCCTTGTCGATGGCGATGATGTCGTAGCCGGCGCCGGCGAGGGCGATGCAGGTCGCCGCCCCCATGCCGCGCCGCGCCCCCGTCACCAGCGCCACCGGCCTCTTGCCGCTCGCCATGCCTTCCTCCGCGCGATCTCCGGGGCGAGGATGGGCGAGGCGCGCGGACAGCGGAAGGGGTGCAGCATGCCGATCACCGGTCGGGCCCGGCTCTTCGCCATCCTCGGCGACCCGGTCGGGGTGGTGCGCTCGCCGGAGTGGTGGAACGCGGCCTTCGCGCGGGCGGGGCTGGATGCGGCCTTCCTGCCGATGGAGGTGGCGGCTGGCGACCTCGCCGCCGCATGGCGGGGGCTTGCGCGCATCCGCAACCTCGACGGGGTCGTGCTCACCATGCCGCACAAGCAGGCGGTGGTGCCGCTGCTCGATGCGCTCGGGCCGCTGGCGCGGCTGGCGGGCGCCGTGAACACCGTGCGGCGGCGGGCTGATGGCAGTTGGGAGGGCGAGATGTTCGACGGCGAGGGCTTCGTCGCCGGGCTCCGCGCCGAGGGGCACGAGCCGGCGGGGATGCGTGCCCTCCAGCTCGGCTGCGGCGGGGCGGGGAGGGCGATCGCCTTTGCCTTGGCGCGGGCGGGGTTGGCCTCGCTCGTCCTCTCCGACCCGGCGCCGGGCCGGGCCGGGGCGCTGGCCGAGGCGGTGGCGGCCGCCTTCCCCGGCTGCGCGGTGGCGACGGGCCCGGCGGATCCGGCGGGGCAGGGCCTCGTCGTCAATGCGACGCCGCTCGGGCTCCGCCCCGGCGATGCGCTGGCGGTGGAGCCGGGGCGGCTCTCGCCCGGCCAGGTGGTGGCGGATGTCGTCCCGAACCCGGAGCGCACGGCGCTGCTGGACGCGGCGGCCGCGGCGGGGTGTGATACCGTCTCCGGCCGCGCGATGTTCGAGGGCCAGGCAAGATTGGCCGCGGCCTTCCTTGGGCTCGCGGAACTGGGAGGGTGATGGCGCCGATGTATGGCCGGTTCCGCCCGATCGACTGCGACCTGCACCCGATGGTGCCGGGCATGACCGCGCTCGCCCCCTATATGGACGAGTTCTGGCGCGACCAGGTGGCGGAGCGGGGGATCACTACCCTCGACACCCAGTCCTGGCCGGTCCGCTCGCCGAAGACCATCCGGGCGGACTGGCGCGGGGCGGATGGGCGCGGCGCGGCGACGGTCGGGCAGCTCCAGGCGCAGTCGCTGGACCGGTTGGGGACGGCGCTCGGCATCCTCAACCCGCTCTATGGCGTGCAGCTCGTCTTCAACGAGGACATGGCCGCGGCCTTCACCCAGGCGCTGAACGACTGGACCCGGGCGGAGTGGCTCGACCGAGACGCGCGGCTGCGGGCCTCCATCGTGCTGCCGCTGCAGAGCGTCGAGGCCGCGGTCGCCGAGATCGAGCGGCTGGCGCCCGACCGGCGCTTCGTCCAGGTGCTGGCGCTGGCGATGGGGGAGGTGCCGCTCGGGCGGCGGCAATTCTGGCCGGTCCTCGAGGCCTGCGTGCGGCACGGGCTGCCGCTCGGCATCCATGCCGGCAGCGCCTACCGGCACCCGCAGACCTCGGTCGGCTGGACCAGCTGGTATCTCGAGGAATACGCAGCCAACCAGCAGGCCTTCCAGAGCACGCTGGCGAGCCTCATCACCGAGGGCGCCTTCTCCAAATTTCCCGACCTGCGGGTGGTGCTGCTGGAATCCGGCGTCTCCTGGCTGCCGAGCTTCCTCTGGCGGCTGCAGAAGACCTGGAAGGGCGTGCGCTTTGAGGTGCCCTGGGTCGACCGGCTGCCGGCGGAGATCGTGCGGGACCAGGTGCGGCTCACCGTCCAGCCGCTGGACGCCCCGGAGGATGGCGCCATCGTGCAGCGGGTGATGGACCAGTTGCGCTCCGATGCGTTGCTGCTCTGGGCCTCCGACTGGCCCCACTGGCAGTATGAGGGGGATGCCGCCATGCCGGCTGGCATCCCGGAGAGCCTCTGGCCGAAGCTCATGCGGGACAACCCGCTCGCCACCTATCAGCGCCTCAGCGAAGGAGTCGTGGCATGAACGTGATCCAGCCGATCGCCGCCCCTGGCAAGCCGACCGCCGCGACGCAGGGCCTGGTGGACGTCGATATCCATCCGCGTCCCGACAACCCGGAGGCCCTGCGGCCCTTCCTCAGCGAGCGCTGGTGGGACCACTTCCAGACCTGGGGAATGCGGGCGCGGCATGGCTTCACCGCGGGGCAGCCGCCCTTCCCGAAGGCGCAGCCCCTGGCCTCGCGGCGCGACGCCTGGCCGCCGACGGGCGGGGCGCCGGCCTCGGACCTCGATTTCCTGCGCTTCCAGCTGCTCGACAATTACGGGATCGACGTCGGGGTGCTGAACCCCTTGCAGCCGAGCGGGCAGGGAGACCGGAACAACGCCTTCTCCGCCGCCATGGCGCATGCGACGAACGAGTGGCAGCTCGAGGCCTGGCTGCGGCGCGAGCCACGGCTCCGCGGCAGCGTCGTCGTGCCCTATGAGGACCCGCAGGCCTCGGCGGCAGAGATCCGGAAACGCGCCGGCGACCCGAATTTCTGCCAGGTGCTGATGATGAGCCGCACGGCGGAGCCGGCCGGCAACCCGCGCTACTGGCCGATCTACGAGGCGGCGGTGGAGGCGGGGCTGCCGGTCGCCTTCCACGCCTTCGGCTATAGCGGCTGGGCGATGACCAATGGCGGCTGGCCCTCCTTCTACATCGAGGAGGTGAGCGAGCATGCGACCTCCTGCCAGAACCAGGTGATCTCCCTCGTCACCGAGGGGGTATTCGAGCGCCTCCCCGGCCTCAAGGTCGTGCTGATCGAGTGCGGCTTCGCCTGGCTGCCCTCGGTCGGCTGGCGGCTCGACAAGCACTGGCGACACCTGAAGAGCGAGGTGCCGCACCTCAAGCGGGCGCCCTCCGAGTACATCCGCGAGCATATCTGGGTCTCGACCCAGCCGATGGAGGAGCCGGAGCGGGGGCAGCATATCCTCGACATCTGCGAATGGGTGGGCTGGGACCGCATCCTCTTCGCCAGCGACTATCCGCACTGGGACTTCGACGACCCGCGCGCGGCCATCCCCGGCGTGATCCCGGCCGAGCGGCGGCAGGCGATCTACGGGGGCAATGCGCGGGCGCTCTACGGCTTCTAAGGCGGTGGCGCGGATCGTGGTGGCGCCGGTGGGGGAGATCCCGGCCGGCGGGCGGAAGCTGGTGGAGGCGGAGGGGAAGCGGATCGTCGTCTTCAACCTCGGCGGCGCCTTCTACGCCCTGAGCGACCGCTGCCCGCACCAGGGCGGCAGCCTCTGCGCCGGGTTGGTCTCGGGCCATGTCGATAGCCCCGAGCCGGGCGTCTACCGCTATGCGCGGCGGGGTGAGATGGTCCGCTGCCCCTGGCATTACTGGGAGTTCGACATCCGCACCGGCAAGTCCTGGTTCGACCCGAAGCGGGTGCAGGTCAGGCAGTTCCCGGCGCAGGTGACGAGCGGGGCGGCGCTGATCGAGGGGCCCTATGTGGCGGAGACCTTCCCCGTGAAGGTCGAGGATGAGTATGTGGTGGTCGAGGCCTGATGGTGGGCCGCCATCTCGCTTCAATTCCCTCAATCGGTTGAGGCTGGCTGTGGCTTTCGTCGCCGATCTTAGTGGTTTGAGCCGTCGACTGAGGAATTGAGGCCGTATAGAGGCACCGTCAAAGGAAGTTGAAGCCGAACCGGCCAGGCTGGCTGGAAAACAGGTTCGGTGCGGATCGCCGCCGGGTTACGGATGGGCAAGATCGATGCAGAAGCATGGACTTCCCAGAGGAAACCCGATGAGCATCCGATTAGGCCGCGCCGGTGCCGACAGCCTGTCCGGGACGGATAGCAACGATCTCCTCACGGGCTTCGGCGGTGCCGACCGCCTGGACGGCCTGGGGGGCCAGGACGCCGTCTTCGGCGGCGACGGCAATGACAGCGTGTTCGGCGGTGCGGGCGACGATCTCGTCTCCGGCGGCGCCGGGGATGATTTGGTCGTGGGCGACGCGTCCGGCGGCGGCCCGAACCCGCCCGAATACGACGGCACGCCAGGCCGCAACCTGCTCCTCGCCGGCGGCGGGAATGACGTCGTCTGGGGCGGCTATGGCGAGGATACCGCCTTCGGCGGCGCGGGGAACGACATCATCATCGGCTGGGGCTACGGCCCGCCAAGCCCCTCCGGTGCCGAGGCTTTCGAGCGGTATGATGGCGACAACTGGCTCCACGGCGGCGCCGGACGGGACAGCATCCGGGGCGGAGGCGGGAAGGATACCATCGAGGGCGGCACAGGAGACGACACGCTGCAGGGCGGGTATGACCTCGATCGCCTGACCGGCGGGGCAGGCGCCGACCGCTTCCTGTTCAATCGGGAGGACATATCCGGAACGACCTTGGATACCGGCATCGGCCCCAGCAACAGGGACATCGTCACCGACTTCCGGCACGCCGATGGCGATGTGCTCGACCTGTCCGGCTACTGCAGCTCCTTCCTGCCCCAGGACACGCCCCCGCCGATCTTCATCGGCACTGAAGCCTTCCGGGTCACCCCGGAGGATGGCTTCCGGATGCAGGTTCGCTACGAGGTGCAGGGCGACCGGACCATCCTGCAGGTCTACACCCAGTTCAACCTGCCACCGCCGGATTACGAGCCGCAGCCAAGGCCGGGCGTATCGCTCGAGATCGAACTCCTCGGCGTACAGGGCATCGCGGCTGATGACGTCTTCCTCGGCTGAGGCGCGCGGGCGATGATCATTCCAGTATAGCAACTTAAGGCCGGTTTTGCAAGGCGAACCTCGGGGGCGCGCGATGCGTTCGGCGCCCATGCGGATCGGATGGTGCTGCAAATGGGTGCCGCCGGCGGGCGATGACCGGCCGGCGGCCTCGATGAACCTGCGCGACACGACGGTCACGGCGCTCAGCCGGCTCGGGCCGGCGGAGGCGACGGCGAAGCTGCTCGGCCTGGTCAAGGGAAACATGGCGGCGCTGGCCGCGCAGGTGGAGGAGGCAGCCGCAGCGCCGCCGCTCGAGCGGTGCCTCCGCATCATCTCGAGCGTGCTGCCGGTCTACACCCACCCCGTCGCCAGGCCGCGCTACGCGGAGCCGGCGCTGCGGGAGATGGTGGAGCGCGGGCTCACCGCCATCGGCGAGCGGGCGCGGGCGGCGGGGGTGCGGCTGTCCATGCATCCCGGGCAGTTCTGCGTGCTGTCCACCGAGAACCCCCGGGCGCTGGCCAACAGCGTCGAGGAACTGGACTACCATACCGAGGTGATGGGGATGCTCGGCCTCGCCGGCGGCTGGCACCGGGAGGGGGCGCATATCAACATCCATGGCGGGGCGCGGGCGCCGGGGATCGAGGGGTTCCGGCGGGGCTTCGACCTGCTGTCGGAGGAGACGCAGGGGCTGCTGACCGTCGAGAACGACGAGATCGCCTATGGGCTGGACGACCTGCTGCCGCTGGCCGAGACCCTGCCGATCGTGCTCGACCTGCATCACCACTGGTGCCATTCGCAGGGCGAGCACATCGCCCCCGATGACCCGCGGATCGAGCGGGTGAGGGAGAGCTGGCTTGGGGTGCGGCCCATGGGACACCTCAGCGCGCCGCGGGAGGGGCTGCTGCCGGGCGGGCTCGACCTCAACACCCTGCCCGATTTCGGGGCGCTGGTGGCGGCCGGGGTGCCGGCGCGGGAGATCCGGGCGCATTCGGAGCGGATGTGGAACCGGGCCATCAACGACTGGGCGGCCGGGCACCTGGCCTGGACCGACCTCGAGGTGGAGGCGAAGGGGAAGAACCTCGCCAGCCATGACCTGGCGGAGGCGGTGGCGCAGGGGAGGGTGGCTTCGCTCGCGGCAAGCCTGTAGAAGGCGCCTCCGCACCCCCTCCAGGACCTCGTTGCAAGACCATGGCCACCGTTCTTCTCGTCATCCACCTCTTCGTCACCCTGGCCCTGATCGGGGTGGTGCTGCTGCAGCGCAGCGAGGGGGGCGGGCTCGGCATCGGCTCCTCCCAGGGGATGGGGTCCTTCATGACCGGGCGGGGGACGGCCAACCTGCTGACCCGGACGACGGCGGTTCTCGGCACGGCCTTCTTCGTGCTGTCGCTGGCGCTGGCGCTGCTCGGGCGGGGCACGGGGCTGCGCGGCTCGATTCTCGACGCGGCCCCGCCGCCGCCCGCCGCCACGGCACCTGCTGCCCCCGCCACCCCCGCGGCCCCAAGCGTCCCGACCAACTAGCTGCCGCGCTTCCGGCCAAACTGAAGGTTTCCAAGGGCCTTTCGGGCCTTGATGGGCGGGCACGGGAGCGGCGAAGCCCCGTCCGAGGCGAGTCGCGCGGCTACAAGTCCCCGTACCGCATGGCTGATCCTTCCCTGGACCGTGCCATCCCGGGTAGCGGAGCGCGCCGGAGCCGGTTATGAAGGGCGCCCATGGCGCGGTTCGTATTCATCACCGGCGGCGTGGTCTCCTCCCTCGGCAAGGGCATCGCAGCGGCATCCTTGGGTGCCTTGTTGCAGGCACGCGGATACAAGATCCGCCTGCGCAAGCTCGATCCCTATCTGAACGTGGATCCGGGGACCATGTCGCCCTATCAGCATGGGGAGGTCTTCGTCACCGATGACGGTGCGGAGACCGACCTCGATCTCGGTCACTATGAGCGCTTCACCGGCGTGCATGCGACCAAGGCCGACAACTGGACGACGGGGCGGATCTACTCCGACGTCATCGCCGCAGAGCGGCGGGGGGACTACCTCGGCGGCACCGTCCAGGTGATTCCGCACATCACCGACAAGATCAAGGAAGTCGTCCAGGCCGAGACGGATGGCTACGACTTCATCCTAGTTGAGGTGGGCGGCACGGTCGGCGATATCGAGTCGCTGCCCTTCCTCGAGGCGCTTCGGCAGCTGGCCAACGAGCTGGGGCCGACGCGGAGCCTCTTCGTCCACCTGACGCTGTTGCCCTACATTTCCTCGGCGGGCGAGCTGAAGACCAAGCCGACGCAGCACAGCGTGAAGGAGCTGCTCGGATTGGGCATCCAGCCGCAGGTGCTGCTCTGCCGCTGCGACCGGCCGATCCCGGAGAACGAGCGGCGAAAGATTGCCCTGTTCTGCAACGTCCGTCCGGAGAGCGTGATCCCGGCGCTGGATGCCAGCACGATCTACGACGTGCCGATCCAGTACCATGCCGAGGGCATGGACCAGGAGGTGCTGCGGCATTTCGGCCTTTCGGCCTATGGCGAGCCGGACATGCGGCGCTGGGACCGCATCGTCCACTCGATCAAGCAGCCGGAGGGCGAGGTCACCATCGCCGTCGTCGGCAAGTACACCAACCTGCTCGACAGCTATAAGTCCCTGATGGAAGCGCTGACCCATGGCGGGATCGCGCACAACGTGAAGGTCAACCTCGACTGGGTCGACAGCGGCGTCTTCGACGAGCGACGCGGCGACGAGGCGGTGAAGCGGCTGGAGGGGGCGAGCGGCATCCTCGTGCCCGGCGGCTTCGGCGAGCGGGGGACGCCGGGGAAGATCGAGGCGGTGCGCTTCGCCCGCGAGCGGAAGGTTCCCTTCTTCGGCATCTGCTTCGGGATGCAGATGGCGGTGATCGAGGCGGCGCGCAATCTCGTCGGGCTGAAGGGCGCGTCCTCGACCGAGTTCGGCCCCTGCGAACATCCCGTGGTCGGGCTGATGACGGAGTGGCTGCGCGGCAATGCGCTGGAGCGGCGCAATGCGATGGGCGACCTCGGCGGGACGATGCGACTCGGCGCCTATGCGGCGAAGCTGTCCGAAGGGTCGCTGGTGCGCGAGGTCTATGGCGGCGCGGCGACGATCGAGGAGCGGCACCGGCACCGCTTCGAGGTCAACGTCAACTACAAGGACCAGCTCGAGGAGGCTGGGCTGCGCTTCTCCGGCATGTCGCCGGATGGAGAGCTGCCGGAGATCGTTGAGTATCCGGACCATCCCTGGTTCATCGGCGTGCAGTTCCATCCGGAACTGCTGTCGAAGCCCTTCGCGCCGCATCCGCTGTTCCGCGGCTTCATCGGGGCGGCGGTGAAGCAGGCGCGGCTGGTCTAGGGCAAACTCCGGCCAGGTCGACTTGCCCGGTCGGAGGAATTCGCTCGATCAAGCACCAATCCGGAGCGGGCTTCGCGAGCCGAGGCGAACGGAAACCGCTCCAAAGTCCTCCATGCTCCTGTAACTTTGGGGAAAGCCACGGCGCGGCATGGTGCCGGCGGTTGCGCTTGACCTGAGCGCCCGCCGGGGGTCTCTCTCGGCGGCATACCAGCCAGAAGGGACACCGCATGGTCCGGCCTCGCCTGATGCTCCTCGCCCTGCCGCTGCTCGCGGGCTGCGCCCAGATGGGGGAGCGGCCGGAGCCGCCGGCCCCCGCCTCGCTGCGCTTCGCCCAGACGCTCGACCAGGCGGATGACGCGGTGGAGGCGGCGATCGGGCGGATGGACGGGTTCGAGCGCATGGCCCTGAGGGAGGACAACGCAATCGCCTTCGCCATCGGCGGGCGGCAGGCGCCGGCCGGGCGCTTCACCGCGCCGCCGGCCGGGGCGGCGGAGGCGGCGGGGCGGGTGCTGACGCCGGCCTTCGCCGCGCTCGGCGACTATGCCCATGTGCTGGCGGAGGCCGCGGCCGGGCAGCGGGTGCGGGATGAAACGGTCGGGAACGGCCAGGCGCTGGCCCAGGCGGCGGCGAGGGGGCTCGAGGCCGTCCGGGCCGCGAGCGGCACGCCGGTGCTGGAGCCGGTGCGCACGGCGGGGCTCGCCGGCATCGCGGCACTGGCCGACCTGCCGGCGGTGCTGGCGCAGCGGCGGGAGGCGCCGAGCCTCGCCGCGCTGGTGCAGGAGGGGCAGCCGCATGTGGCCGCGGTCATCGCCATGCTGCATGCGGTGATCGGGCCGGAGCCTGGGCTCGGCACCCGCGGCGCCATCCGCGCGCGGCGCGAGGGGCTGGACGCGCAGCAGGCGCGCTTCCTCGCCGCGCTCCGCAATGACGGGCGGATCGGGGCGGGGGAGCGCTACAGCATCTTCCGCAGCCTCTCCGAGGGGCGGGACAACGACCCCGCGCAGGGCAACCTCGCCACCATCAACGACGTGCTGACCGCGATCGAGCAGGCGCATGCGGCGCTCGCGGCCGACGGGCCCGATGCCTCGGCCAAGGTGGCGGCGCTGGAGCTGGCCGTGGCGCGGCTCAGGGCGCTCACCGAGGGCGCCCGGCGCGGGTGAGGAAGGCGCTGGTCCTGGCGGCGCTCGGCTTCGGCGGCGTGGTGGCCTGCGGGCTGGCGTCGGAGGGGGTGGCCGCCTGGGCCGCGCCGCTCGTCATCCTCGGGCTCGGGGCGGTCGCCATGGCGATGCGGTCGGAGCCTGAGGAGGGCGGCGAGGGCAGCCCGGATGGCGTCGTCGCCCATGGGGATGGCGGCGGCGGTGGCGATGGCGGGAACGACGACGGCGGAGATGCCGGAGGTGACGGGGGCGGCGGCGGGGACGGCGGGGGCAAGTAGGCCTGGCCGCGACCGGGCCTCTCCCGGAAAGTTGGGGTCTTGCCGCCCGGCGGCGGGGCCGGTATCCGCGCGCTGAGAGAGCCGGAGGTCCCCCATGTCCGCCATCGTCGACATCATCGCCCGCGAGGTCCTCGACAGCCGCGGCAACCCCACCGTCGAGGCCGAGGTGGTGCTGGAGAGCGGCGCCATCGGGCGGGCCATCGTGCCCTCCGGCGCCTCGACCGGCGCGCATGAGGCCGTCGAGCTCAGGGACGGCGACAAGGCGCGCTTCGGCGGCAAGGGCGTGCAGAAGGCCGTGGCGAATGTCGAGGGCGAGATCTTCGACGCGCTGTCGGGGATGGACCCGACCGAGCAGGTCCGCATCGACGAGACGATGATCGAGCTGGACGGCACGCCGAACAAGGCGCGGCTCGGGGCGAATGCGATCCTTGCCGTGTCGCTCGCGGTCGCCAAGGCGGCGGCGGAGGAGCTGGGGCAGCCGCTCTACCGCTATGTCGGCGGCGTCTTCGCCCGCACGCTGCCGGTGCCGATGATGAACATCATCAATGGCGGCCAGCATGCCGACAACCCGATCGACATCCAGGAATTCATGATCATGCCGGTCGCGGCCGGCACGCAGGCGGATGCGGTGCGGATCGGCGCCGAGGTCTTTGCCGCGCTGAAGAAGCAGCTGCACGATGCCGGGCACAACACCAATGTCGGCGACGAGGGCGGCTTCGCGCCGAATATCGGCTCGGCGGACGAAGCGCTCTCCTTCATCGCCCGCGCCTGCGAGGCGGCGGGGCACCGGGTCGGCGAGGACATCATGTTCGCCCTCGACTGCGCCTCGACCGAGTTCTTCCAGGGCGGCGTCTACACGATGGAGGGCGAGGGCAAGACGCTCGACCAGGCGGGGATGGTCGACTACCTCGCCGGGCTCTGCGCCAAGTGGCCGATCATCTCCATCGAGGACGGCATGTCCGAGGATGACTGGGCGGGGTGGAAGCTGCTGACCGAGAGGCTCGGCGGCAAGGTGCAGCTGGTCGGCGACGACCTCTTCGTCACCAACCCGGAGCGGCTGCGCCAGGGGATTGAGAGCGGGACGGGCAATGCGATCCTGGTCAAGGTCAACCAGATCGGCACGCTGACCGAGACGCTCGAGGCCGTCGAGATGGCGCACCGGGCGGGCTACAAGGCGGTGATGAGCCACCGCTCGGGCGAGACCGAGGATGCGACCATCGCCGACCTCGCCGTCGCCACCAATTGCGGGCAGATCAAGACGGGCTCGCTCAGCCGCTCGGACCGGCTCGCCAAGTACAACCAGCTCATCCGCATCGAGCAGCAGCTCGGCACCGCGGCGCGCTATGCGGGGCGGACGATCCTCAGGCGGTAGGAATTCGGCGGCAAGCCGCCGATCCCGCTTGCCAAAACCCGCCCCGGCTGGTGCTTATAGGCCGGGGATTGGGGGATTCCGGACATGTCCTTCGGACGTGCGGTGAAGCGCAAGCTGGCGGAGGCTCTGCCGCCGGTCGGGCTGGCGCTGCTCTGCGGCTATTTCATCTGGCACTCGCTGCATGGCGAGAGCGGGCTGCTGGCGCGGGAGCAGAAGCAGCAGCAGATCGCCGAGGCCCGGGCCACGCTGGCGCGGGCCGAGGCGGAGCGGGATTCGATGGAGCGCAAGGTCAACGGGCTGCGCGGCGAGCGCATCGACCGGGATGAGCTCGACGAGCGGGCGCGGACGCTGCTGAACCTGGTCAGCAAGGACGAGATCGTCATCCCCTACGAGGCGCAGCGCCGCCTCTACTGACCGTCAGGGCGGCGCCGCCGGGCTGCGGGCGCCGACCCAGCGCCAGCCATTGCCGCGGCCGGCGAGGCGGGCCAGCGCGTCCTGCGCGGCCCAGAAGGCCCTGACCTTCCATCCCCCCGCGCCGGCTAGGCCAAGCCCGGCCCAGGGCGTGAAGGGATTGCCGCGCGCATAGGCCCAGATGGCGATGCGGCAGGCCGCGGCCTCGCTGATCCCGCGCCGGTGGAAGCCGCTGGTATCGGCGATGACCAGAGTATTGGCCTGGACGGCGAGCTTCCGCGGCGGCGGATAGCCGAGGCGGGCGAGCCGTGCCTCCTCGATGCGGAGCGAGCCCTCGCCGGTCAGCCGGTCCGCATGCCGCGCCGCGGTGACGGAGAGGCGGCGCTCCCAGGCGAGGTGGCGCCGGGTCGGGCGATGGGAGCCGGGGACATAGGTGAAGCCCGCCGCATCGCCCGGGACATCGGTGAGGAAGAGCCACGACTTCACCGTCGGGTGGAAGGTGTCGGTGTGGAAGTGGCTCTGCACATCCGGCGGGGCGTCGCGGACGCCGCTGAAGACCGTCTGCACGAAGCGATGCGGCGGCAGGCGGTGGGAGCCGGCATAGTCGTGCAGCGCGCGGTAGCGCGGGCAGGCCAGGGCCTCGGCCGTCGCGGGCAGGGCCGGCAGGGTCAGCGCATCGAGGGGGATGAGGCGGGTCAGGCTGTAGCCGTCGACGAATTCCCGCGCCTCGGCCTGCTGGCCGAGGAGCTCGGCGCGCATCGGGGCGAAGGCGGCAGGCGGCAGGAAGTCCGGGATGGCGAGGTAGCCGTCGCGGTCGAAGGCGGCGCGATCGGCGGGGGAGAGCGCCTCGGCCAGCCGGGCGCGGCGCCGGCCTGCCATCCGGGCGGCGAGGCTCTTGCGGGCGATGTGCAGGCCCAAGCGGTTCAGCGCCGGGCTGCCGAGGACCGGGTTGCCGCGGAAGGACTTGGCGCTGCTCGCCAGCGCCAGGGCGTGCAGCGGGGCGAGCAGCCAGCCGGTCCAGCTAGGCATCCGGCTCTCCTACGAGGTCACGAAGTTGAGAGGCAAGCTTATCCCGGGCGCGGGCCTGGCGCGTCAAGCAGAACCGGATGATGCGTCCCGGGTGGAACTGCTTTGCGCTTCTTGCGCTTGCTGGGGGCGTGCGGGAAACGGGCGGCAAGCCTGCTGCGCCGCACCTAAACCATATTAACCGACATCTGGTTAATCGCCGTATTTCCTTGCCCTGGCTGGGTTTTTTCGCGGGCGCTCGCTTGTCGTCAAGGGCTGGGGCGCGTAATTCGAGGCGCTGAGACATCGCAGGCAAGGGAGGGGACCGCATGGCCCAGGCAGCGGAAGCCACAGGCGCGAAGCGCCGTGGGAAGGCGGCATCGGCGCCGCCGATGACGCAGGAGCAGCTGCTGCAGGCCTATCGGGACATGCTGCTGATCCGCCGCTTCGAGGAGAAGGCGGGCCAGCTCTACGGCATGGGGCTGATCGGCGGCTTCTGCCACCTCTATATCGGGCAGGAGGCGGTCGTCGTCGGCATGCAGGCCTGCCTCGAGCCGGGCGACCAGGTCATCACCTCCTACCGCGACCACGGCCACATGCTGGCGACGGGGATGGAGGCACGCGGCGTCATGGCCGAGTTGACCGGGCGCTCGGGCGGCTATTCCCGCGGCAAGGGCGGCTCCATGCACATGTTCAGCCGGGAGAAGGGCTTCTTCGGCGGGCATGGCATCGTCGGCGCGCAGGTCTCGCTCGGCACCGGGCTCGCCTTCGCCAACTGGTACCGGGAGTCGCGCAACGTCTCGCTGACCTATTTCGGCGAGGGCGCCTCCAACCAGGGGCAGGTCTTCGAGAGCTTCAACCTGGCGGCGCTGATGAAGCTGCCGGTCATCTTCATCATCGAGAACAACAAGTACGGCATGGGCACCAGCGTGGAGCGGGCCAGCGCCTCGCGCGACCTGTCGAAGAACGGCGCGGCCTGGGGCATCCCCGGCGAGCAGGTCAACGGCATGGATGTCATGGCCGTCAAAGAGGCGGGCGAGCGGGCGACGGCGCATTGCCGCGCGGGGAACGGGCCGTACCTCCTCGAGATGAAGACCTATCGCTATCGCGGGCATTCCATGTCCGACCCGGCGAAGTACCGCACCCGCGAGGAGGTGCAGAAGATGCGCGAGCAGTCCGACCCGATCGAGACGGCGCGCAAGCTGCTGTTGGAGGGCGGCCTCGAGGAGGCGGCGCTCAAGAAGATTGACGACGAGGTGAAGGCGGTGGTCCAGGAGGCGGCCGACTTCGCGCAGTCCAGCCCCGAGCCCGACGAGGCCGAGCTCTGGACCGATGTGCTGGTGGAGGCGCGCTGAGATGGGTGTCGAGATCCTGATGCCGGCCCTCTCCCCGACCATGACGGAGGGGAAGCTCGCTCGCTGGCTCAAGAAGGAGGGCGATGCGGTGAAGTCCGGCGACGTCATCGCCGAGATCGAGACCGACAAGGCGACGATGGAGGTCGAGGCGGTCGACGAGGGCACGCTGACCAAGATCGTCGTGCCGGAAGGGACGGAGGGCGTTGCCGTCAACTCGCCGATCGCCGAACTCGATGGCGGCGGTGCCGGCTCGAAGGGCGTGGCGCCGGGGCATGACACGGAAGCGCCGAAGCATCCGGCGCCGCCGGCGGCGGCGAGCCCCGTGGTCGGGGAGGTGGCGAAGCAGGCCGAGGATTACGGCGCCGTCGCCCAGCGCGGGACGGAGCGCCACGAAGGCGCCGCCAAGATGGGCGAGGCGGCGGCCGCGCCCGAGAAGGATTGGGGCCCCACCAAGCCGATGACGGTGCGCGAGGCGCTGCGCGACGCCATGGCGGTCGAGATGCGGGCCGACGACAAGGTCTTCCTCATGGGCGAGGAGGTCGCGCAGTACCAGGGCGCCTACAAGATCAGCCAGGGCCTGCTCGACGAGTTCGGGCCACGGCGCGTCATCGACACGCCGATCACCGAGCATGGCTTCACCGGCATGGCGGTAGGCGCGGCCTTCACCGGGCTCAAGCCGATCGTGGAGTTCATGACCTTCAACTTCTCGATGCAGGCGATCGACCAGATCATCAACTCGGCGGCCAAGACGCTCTACATGAGCGGGGGCCAGCTCGGCTGCCCGATCGTCTTCCGCGGGCCGAACGGCGCGGCGGCGCGCGTCGCCGCGCAGCATTCGCAGTGCTATGCGAGCTGGTACGCGCATGTGCCGGGGCTGAAGGTGGTGGCGCCCTGGTCCTCGGCCGATGCCAAGGGGCTGCTGCGCTCGGCGATCCGCGACCCCAACCCGGTGATCGTTCTGGAGAACGAGATCCTTTACGGCCACACCTTCGACTGCCCGACGGCCGACGACTTCATCGTCCCGATCGGCAAGGCGAAGGTGGAGCGCGCCGGCAAGGACGTGACCATCGTTGCCTATTCCATCGCCGTGACCTGGGCGATGCAGGCGGCGGAGGAGATGGCGAAGCAGGGAATCGAGGCCGAGGTGATCAACCTGCGCTCCATCCGGCCGTTGGATGCGGAGACCATCGCGCAGTCGGTCCGCAAGACCAACCGGCTGGTGACGGTCGAGGAGGGCTGGCCTTACGCCAATATCGGCGTCGAGGTCGCCATGCAGGTGATGGAGGCGGCCTTCGACTACCTGGATGCGCCGCCCGTCCGCGTCTGCGGCAAGGACGTGCCGATGCCCTATGCCGCGAACCTCGAGAAGCTGGCGCTGCCGACGATCCCCGAGATCGTCGATGCGGTGAAGCGCGTGACCTACAAGTAGGGGGGAGCGGGGAGATGGCGACCAACATCCTGATGCCTGCGCTCTCGCCGACCATGACGGAAGGCACGCTGGCGCGCTGGCTCAAGAAGGAAGGCGACCAGGTCAAGGCCGGCGACATCATCGCCGAGATCGAGACCGACAAGGCGACCATGGAAGTCGAGGCCGTCGATGAGGGCGTGCTCGGCAAGATCCTGGTCGCGGACGGCACCCAGGGCGTGAAGGTGAACGATACCATCGCCGTGCTGGTGGAGCCGGGCGAGAGCGTCGGCGAGGCGCCCAGGTCGGGCGGGTCGGCGGGGAACGAATCGCCCTCGCAGCCAGCGATCGAGGCGGTGAAGGCGGATGGCGGCAAGGTTGCGGGTGCGGCCGAGCAGCCGATCGAGGCGCCGAAGCCCTCGCCTCAGCCGCAGTCGCTCAACTCGCAGCCGCTGCCGCCGGTCGCCAACGGGCATGCCAAGGGGGAGGAACGCATCTTCGCCTCGCCGCTGGCGCGGCGGATGGCGCAGCAGGCGGGGCTCGACCTGGCCGGCATCCAGGGCAGCGGGCCGGCGGGCCGGATCGTGAAGTCGGACATCGAGGCGGCGCTGAACCGGCCGAAGCAGGCGCCCGCGGCGCAGCCGGCGCCGGCCGCCCCGGCCCCGGCGGCTGCCCCGGCGCCGAAGCCGGCCGCGCCCGCGCCGACCGTCACCCAGCCGCATACGCCGGTGCCGAACTCCACCATCCGCAAGGTCATCGCCCGGCGGCTGGCGGAGTCGAAGCAGACCATCCCGCATTTCTACGTCACGATGGATTTCGAGATCGACGCGCTGCTCAAGCTGCGCGCCGACCTCAACGCGAAGTCGCCGAAGGAAGGGGCAGGGGCCTTCAAGCTCTCGGTCAACGATCTCGTCATCAAGGCGGTGGCGACGACGCTGCGGCGCTTCCCCAGTGTCAACGCCATGTGGACGGATGAGGCGATCCTCCAGTTCCAAGACGTCGACATCTCTGTCGCGGTCTCGACGCCGACCGGGCTCATCACTCCGATCGTGAAGCAGGCGGACCGCAAGGGGCTGTCGGCGATCAGCAACGAGATGAAGGACCTCGCGGCGCGGGCCAAGGCGAACAAGCTGAAGCCCGAGGAATTCCAGGGCGGCGGCTTCAGCATCTCCAATATGGGGATGTATGGGGTGCGGGAGTTCAGCGCGATCATCAACCCGCCGCAGGCCGGCATCCTCGCCGTCGCGGCGGGCGAGCAGCGGCCGGTGGTGCGCAAGGGCGAGCTCGCGGTCGCCACGGTGATGACCTGCACGCTCTCGGTCGACCACCGCGTCATCGACGGCGCGCTGGCAGCGGAGTTCATGCAGGCGCTGAAGGGCGTCATCGAGGATCCGCTGAGCCTGATGCTGTGACCCTCCATCTCCGCGACGTCCAGCCGGGCGATGAGGGGCTGGTGCTTCGCTTCGTCCGCGCGCTCGCCGAGTACGAGAAGCTGCTCCATGAGGTGACGGCGACGGAGGAGCATTTCCGCCGCCTGCTCTTCGACGAGCCCCGGAGGGCGGAGGCGCTGATTGCGGAGTGGGAGGGGAAGCCGGTCGGCTTCGCCTTCTGGTTCTACAGCGTGTCGACCTTCGACGGGGCGCCGAAGCTCTATCTCGAGGATGTCTTCGTCGAGCCGGAGCGGCGCGGGCGCGGCATCGGGGGGGTCATCTTCGCCGAGCTCGCCCGGCGGGCGCTGGCGGCCGGCTGCGGCCGGATGGAATGGGCCGTGCTCGACTGGAATGCGCCCTCCATCGCCTTCTACCGCTCCATCGGCGCGCGGCCGCGCGAGGGATGGACCCAGCAACAGCTCAGCGGCGCGGCGCTGCAGGCGCTCGCCGCGCGGGAGGATTGAGAATGGCTGAGACCCAGAGCTTCGACCTTGTCGTCCTCGGCGGCGGCCCGGGCGGCTATGTCGCCGCCATCCGTGGCGCGCAGCTCGGCATGAAGACGGCGCTGGTGGAGCGCGAGCATCTGGGGGGCATCTGCCTCAACTGGGGCTGCATCCCGACCAAGGCGTTGCTGCGGAGCTCGGAGATCAACCACCTGCTCCACACGCTCGATGCCTATGGCTTCGCGGCGGACAACATCCGCTTCGACCTCGGCAAGATCGTCAAGCGCAGCCGCGCGGTGGCGGGGCAGCTCTCGGGCGGCGTCAAGCACCTGCTGCGGAAGAACAAGGTCACGGTCTTCGACGGGCAGGGCAAGCTCGCCGGGCCCGGCAAGATGTCGGTCAGCAAGGACGGCAAGCCGGTCGCGGAGCTGGCCTCGAAGCACATCATCCTGGCGACCGGTGCGCGGGCGCGGACGCTCCCGGGGTTGGAGGCGGACGGCAAGCTCGTCTGGTCCTACAAGGAGGCGATGGTGCCGCCCTCGATGCCGAAGTCGCTGATCGTCATCGGCTCGGGCGCGATCGGGGCGGAGTTCGCCAGCTTCTACCTCAATCTCGGGGCGCAGGTGACGCTGGTCGAGGTGATGGACCGCATCCTCCCCGTCGAGGATGCGGAGATCAGCGCCTTCGTCCGCAAGGCCTTCGAGAAGCAGGGGATGAAGATCCTGACGGAGGCCAAGGTGCAGGGGCTGCGCAAGGCCGCCGACAGCGTCACCGCCATCATCGAAGCGGGGGGCAAGGTGCAGGAGGTGACGGCCGATCGCGTCATCTCCGCCGTCGGCATCGTCGGCAATGTCGAGGATATCGGCCTCGAAGGCACCAAGGTGAAGGTCGAGCGGACCCATGTGGTGATCGACGAGTATTGCCGGACGGGCGAGCCGGGGGTCTATGCCATCGGCGACCTGACTGGGGCGCCGTGGCTCGCGCACAAGGCCAGCCATGAGGGCATCCTCTGCGTCGAGACCATCGCCGGCATCGAGGGGGTGCATCCGATGGATGTCCTCAACATCCCCGGCTGCACCTATTGCCGGCCGCAGGTGGCGAGCGTCGGGCTGACCGAGGCGGCGGCGAAGAAGGCGGGGCACGAGCTGCGCGTCGGGCGCTTCCCCTTCATCGGCAACGGCAAGGCGATCGCCATGGGCGAGCCGGAGGGGCTCATCAAAACCATCTTCGACGCCAAGACCGGGGAGCTGCTGGGCGCCCACATGGTCGGGCCCGAGGTGACGGAGATGATCCAGGGCTACACCATCGCCAAGACCATGGAGACGACGGAGGAGGAGCTGATGCAGAGCATCTTCCCCCATCCGACGATTTCGGAGGCGATGCATGAGGCGGTGCTTGATGCCTATGGCCGCGTGATCCACATGTGACCCATGACGACCCGCATCGAAATCAGGCACCCGGAAAAGGCGCGTGATGCCGTGAGGCATCCGGAGAAAGTCCGGCGGCCCGACAACCCGATCCAGCGCAAGCCGAGCTGGATCCGGGTGAAGGCGCCGACGCATCCGATCTATCACGAGACCCGGGCCTTGATGCGGGACCAGAAGCTGGTCACGGTCTGCGAGGAGGCCGCCTGCCCCAATATCGGCGAGTGCTGGTCGCAGCGCCACGCCACCATGATGATCATGGGCGAGACCTGCACCCGCGCCTGCGCCTTCTGCAACGTGGCGACCGGGCTGCCGAAGGCGCTCGATGCCGACGAGCCGCGGCGCGTTGGGGAGGCGGTGGCGACGCTCGGCTTGCGGCATGTGGTGATCACCAGCGTCGACCGGGACGACCTGCCGGATGGCGGCGCACGACACTTCGCCGAGACCATCCGGGCGATCCGGACGGCGACGCCCGAGACCACCATCGAGGTACTGACGCCGGACTTCCTTCGCAAGGACGGGGCGCTCGAGGTGGTGGTCGAGGCCCGGCCGGATGTCTTCAACCACAATCTCGAGACCGTGCCGAAGCTCTACCCGAACATCCGGCCGGGGGCGCGCTACTACCACTCGCTCCGGCTGCTGGACGGGGTGAAGCGGCTGGACCCGACCATCTTCACCAAGTCCGGCCTGATGGTCGGCCTTGGGGAGGAGCGGATCGAGGTGCTGCAGGTCATGGACGACATGCGGAGCGCCGAGGTCGACTTCCTCACCATCGGCCAGTACCTCCAGCCGAGCGTGAAGCATGCGGCCGTGGACCGGTTCGTGACGCCGGACGAGTTCGAGGACTATGCCCGGATGGCGCGGTCCAAGGGCTTCCTGCTGGTCTCGGCGACGCCGCTGACCCGCAGCAGCTACCATGCGGATCGCGACTTCGCGGCATTGCGGACGGCGCGGGAGCGGCAGCTTGCCATGGCGCCGGCGGGTGCCACCTAAGGCCCATGCCGACCCATGCCGAGAGGCGCATCCTGCGCTACACCCCGGAGCAGCTTTTCGCCCTCGTCGCGGATGTGCGCCGCTATCCCGAATTCCTGCCCTGGTGCGTCGGCGCCCGGGTGATCTCGCAGACGGATGACAAGCTGGTCGCCGACCTGACCATCGGCTTCAAGCTGTTCCGGGAGAGCTTCCGCAGCGAGGTGCAACTGGAACGGCCGCACGACATCCATGTGCAGTACATGAACGGGCCGTTCCGCTACTTGAACAACCACTGGAAATTCGTCCCCCACCCGCAGGGCACGCAGGTCGAGTTCTTCGTCGATTTCGAGTTCCGCTCCCGTCTGCTGCAGGCCGTGATCGGCACCGTCTTCAATGAGGCGGTGCGGCTGATGGTCCGAGCCTTCGAGCGGCGGGCCATGCAGCTCTACGGCCGGCCGAACGGGGCAGCGAGCGCGGTGCCGGCCGCCTGATCAGCGCGGCTGATCCGCGGCATCAGACTTTTGTGTTGGCGAGGGCCGGGCCGGTCGCGGCAGGCTCCTGTCCATGACCTACATCCTCTATGGCGACCAGGGGTCGGGCTCGGCTCCGGTGGAGATGGCGCTGGCCGAGATCGGGGCGCCGGTGGAGCTCAGGCCGGTGCCGCTTGAGGGCGACCACCAGCTGGCGGAGGACTACCGGCGGATCAACCCGATGGGGCGCATCCCGACGCTCATCCTGCCGGACGGGACGGTGGTGACGGAGAGCCTCGCCATTCTGCTGACGCTGGCCGACCGGCATCCGGAGGCCGCGCTGCTGCCGCCGTCCGGCGATCCGGGCCGGGCCGTGGCGCTGCGCTGGATGGCGCTGATCGCCGGCGAGTTCTATCCCTGCGTGACCCGGGGCGACTACCCGGAGCGGTTCAGCGCCGATTCCTCCCATGCGCCGGCGATCCGGGCGCGGGCCTTCGAGATGGGGCGGGCGGTCTGGCGCCTGGTGGAGGACGGCATCGCGCCGGCGCCCTACCTGCTGGGCGGGCGGTTCTGCGTCGCCGACCTCTACCTCGCCTTCCTCTCGCGCTGGATGGGCGGGCGGGAGTGGACGCCGGCCAATTGCCCGAGGGTGGAGGCGCTGGCCCAGGCGGTCGCGGCGCGGCCGCGGGTCGCGCCGGTCTGGGCGAAGCACATCTAGCCGCGTGCGGGGAGTTGCCAGCGCGGCCGGGTCGCCGCAGGGTCGCGGCGATTGAGAGGAAGTCCCGCCATGGTCCATGCCCCCGCCCGCCCGCCCGCCGGCGCCCCGCCCGTCCGCATCAACCTCTACTCCGACACCCAGACCCGCCCGGGCCCGGCGATGAAGGAGGCGATGATGCGCGCCGAGGTCGGCGACGAGCAGCATGGCGACGACCCGACCGTCCATGCGCTCTGCGACCGGATGGCGGCGTTGATGGGCAAGGAGGCGGCCGTTTACCTGCCGTCGGGGACCATGTGCAACGTCATCGCCATCCTGACCCATTGCGGCAAGGGCGACGAGGTCATCGCCCATGAGACGAGCCACATCCTCCACAGCGAGGGCGGCACCCATGCGGCGCTGACCGGGGTCCAGATCCACCCGCTGCGGGGGCCGCGCGGGCAATTCACCGCCGATGACGTGCGCGCCGCGATCCGGCCGAGGACGCGCTACGCCCCGCCGCAGCGGCTGCTGGAGGTGGAGCAGACGGCGAATATCGGCGGCGGCACGGTCTGGCCTCTGGCGCAGCTCAACGAGGTCGCCGCCGTCGCCCATGAGCAGGGCTGGTCGACGCATATGGACGGCGCCCGGCTGATGAATGCCTGCGTCGCCGCCGGGATCGCGCCGAGCGAGATGGTCGCGCAGTACGACAGCGTCTGGCTCGACTTCACCAAGGGGCTCGGGGCGCCGCTCGGGGCGGTGCTCTGCGGCTCGGCGGAGTTCATCGGCCAGGCCTGGCGGTGGAAGCAGCGGCTCGGCGGCTCCATGCGGCAGGCGGGCATCTGCGCGGCGGCCTGTCTTTATTCGCTCGATCACAATGTGGACCGGTTGGCCGAGGACCATGCCAATGCCAAGGCCCTGGCGCGGGGCCTGCGGCAGATCCCCGGGATCGTGGTGGAGGAGCCGGACACCAACCTGGTCTTCTTCGATGTCCGCGATACGGGGCTGACGGTGGAGGCGCTGCAGGCGCGGCTCGCGCTCAAGGGCATTGCGGTGAGTGGGCTCGGTGGGCGCGTCAGGGCCTGCACCCATCTCGATGTCTCGGCGCCCATGATCGAGGAGGCCGTGGCGGCGATCCGCGAGGCGGTGAGCCGCTGAGCCGGGCCGCGACCGGAGGGCGGGCGGAACTCTCCGGCCGGCAGGCCGAGGCGGCGGCGGAGGCGGCGCTTGTCGCCGAGGGCTGGCTCGTGCTGGCGCGGCGGGTGCGGACAGCGGCCGGGGAGATCGACCTCGTCGCCGAGCGGGAGGGGCTGCTGCGGGCCGGCGAATGCTGGCTCGCCGCCAACCCCGGCCGCGGCGGGGCGGGGGTGCGGTTCGACCTGCTGCTCGTCGCGGCCGACGGGACGGTGCGGCGGATCGCAGATGCCTTCCGGCTGGAATAGCTACCCGGCCAGCGAGCGGGCGAGTTCCAGGACCTCGGCCACGGTCGCGGCGCGGACGGCGGTGCGGTCGCCGGGAAAGACGCGGCGCAGCGTCACGGTCCGCCCGCTGCGTTGAGCCGCTGCCATATGCACCAGGCCGACCGGCTTGCCGGGCGTCGCGCCGCCGGGACCGGCAATGCCGGTGCAGCTGACGGCGATGCCGGCACCGCTCGCCCGCAGCGCGCCCTCGGCCATGCGGCGGGCGACGGTCTCGCTGACGGCGCCGTAGCCCTCGATCACTCCCATCGGGATGCCGAGCATCCCGGCCTTCGCCTCGTTGGAATAGGTGACATAGCCGCGGGCCACCACGGCGGAGGAGCCGGGGATCGCCGTCAGCGCCGCGGCGATGAGGCCGCCGGTGCAGCTCTCCGCCGTGGCGAGGGTAAGGCCGCGCGCCTCGAGCAGGGCGAGCAGGCTGCGGGCGGCGTCGAGGGTCTCTTCGGGCAGCATCCTGGGGCAAGCCTACAGGGGAAGGCCCGGCCAGGCGAGGCGCAGCAGCAGCAGGAGCGCGCCCGCCATCGCTCCGGCCACGACATCGTCCAGCATGACGCCGAAGGGGCCGTGCTGACGGTCGGCCCAGCCGACCGGGCCCGGCTTCGTCACGTCGAAGAGCCGGAAGAGCAGGAAGGCCAGCAGGATCCCCCAGCCGGTCGGCTCGGCCGGCAGGGCGGTGAGGGCCAGGAGCTGGCCGGCCCCCTCGTCAATCACCACCCAGCCCGGGTCGGCACGGCGGTCGGTGGCCAGCAGCCGGTCGACGGCCCAGAGGCCAAGCACGGTCAGCAGGAAGGCGAGGGCCAGGCAGGCCGTGGGGCCGAGCAGGGCGAGGGGGAGCACGAGGGCCGAGCCCCAGCTTCCCGGCGCCGGACGGAGCAGGCCGATGCCGCCCATCGTCGCCACGAAGCGGAGCGGCGTCATCTTCACCGGACCTGGGCCAGGAAGCGGTCGAGGGCGGCGAGGCAGGGCGGCTCGAGCAGCGTCGGCGCATGGCCGATGCCGGGGAGGGAGACGAACTCCATCTCCGGCCGCGCCGCGCGCATGCGCTCTGCCGTCCCGGCGGAGAGGATGGCGCTGGCCTCGCCGCGGATCAGCAGCAGAGGGATGGCGGGCAGGCCGTGGAAGAGCGGCCAGAGCTCGGTTGGGCCGGCCTCGCGCGGCATGGCGGCGAGGATGCGGGTGTCCCAGCGGGGATGCAGCCGGCCGTCGGGGCCGCGGGCATAGGTGGTCTCGGCGACGGCCCGCCAGCCTTCCTCGGGGATGCCGAGGGGCGGCAGGACCTGCTGGAGGAAGCCGGCAGCCTCCTCGATCGTGCCGAAGGCGGGGTCGCGGCCGATGAAGCCGCGGACCTCGTCGAGGCCCACCGGCTCGAGCCGGGGGCCGGTGTCGTTCAGGGCGAGGGCGGCGAGCGTCATGGGGCGCAGGATGCCGAGCGCCATGCCGAGGATGCCGCCGAAGCTGGTGCCGAGGATGGCGACGCGGTGCAGGTGCAGCGCCGCCATCGCATCCGTCAGGTCGCGGATGGCGCCCTCGACCCGGTAGCGCGCCGGGTCGGCGGCGCGCCCGCTCTCGCCATGGCCGGCATAGTCGAGCGCCACGACCCGGCGGCGGCCGCGGTAGCGGAGCGCGACGCCGGTGAAGTCGAGCGCCGTCCGCGCGATGCCCGGCAGGCAGAGCAGCGGCACCGCCGCCGGATCGCCCGGCCATTCGAGCGCCGAGAGGCGGAGGCCGTCGCGGGCGCTGAAGGCGATGCGGCGCGGCAGCGCGCTCACGCCGCGAGCCAGCGCGTCATCGGATGCGGCAGGGCGGCGGCTGCGGGGTCGCGGGCGCGGTAGATGGCCATGTTCTCGATCACCCGCTGCACATAGTTGCGGGTCTCGCCGAAGGGAATGAGCTCCATCCAGTCGAGCATGGCGGTCGTGCCGCCGCGCGGGTCGCCGAAGGTGCCGATCCACTCGTCGACGCGGCCGGGCCCGGCATTGTAGCCGGCGATGGCGAAGGGCAGCGTGCCGGCGAAGCGGTCCAGCAGCTGGGCGAGGTAACCGGCGCCGAGGCGCATGTTAAGCACCGGGTCGGCGGTCAGCATGCCAACGGCATAGGGCAGTGAGAGGCGGCGGGCGACGAGCTGCGCGGTGCTGGGCAGCAGCTGCATCAGCCCGCGCGCATTGGCGGAGGAGACGGCCTCGGGGTCGAAATTGCTCTCCTGGCGGGTGATCGCATAGGTCAGGGCCGGCTCCGGCCCATCGGCCGGGGCGGGGTAGGGGGTGGGCCAGCCATCGGCGAGCAGCATGAGGCCGGTGGCGCCGGCGCGGCGGGCGACCCAGACCGCATGGTCGGGGCGGCCGATGCGGCTGGCCAGCTGGGCGACGAGGACGCGCTCGGCCGGATCGGCGGCGGTCTCCTCCAGGCGGAGGAGGAAGGTGCGGGCGCGCCGGGTCTCGCCGATATCGGCCAGCGCCAGGACCAGGCGGGCCATCTCGTTGCCGGCGAAGCCGGCGGCCAGGCTGGCGGAGGCTGCGGGCACGGGGGTGCGGGCGATGCGCGCGGAAAGGGCGGCGCCGTCCTCGCCGATGGCGAGCGCTCCGAGCTGGCCGTAGAAGGTGACCGGGAATTCGGCAGCGGCGGCATAGCGCTGGCGGGCGGCGGCCGCATCGCCGCGGGCCGCGAGGGCCCGGCCCTGCCAGTAGAGGGCGCGGGCGCGGGTGATGACGCTGCGGCTGCCCTCGGCGAGCAGGGTGAAGTGCCGCTCGGCCGAAGCGGCGTCGTCCAGCCGCCGGAGGGCGATGAAGCCGGCGAGGAATTCGGCCTCCTGCCGCGCCTCGCCCGGCACCTCGAGGCCGTGGCGGGCGGCGACGGCATAGGCGGTGCGCGGGTCGCCGAGGCGGATCAGCTTGCGGGCGAGGAGCTGGCGCTCCGGCCAGGCGGCGCGGGCGACCTCCTGCGTCGGCGCAGGGCTCGTCGCCCAGCAGGCGGCGGCCTCGGCATCGCGGTCGCGGCGGCGGAGCCAGCGGGCGCGCTCGAAGGCCAGGGCGGCGTCGGCGGCAGCAGCGGTGGCGAGCGCCGGGAGGTCCGCATCGGCCTGGTCGGCGGCATAGGCGAGGCGGGCGGCGGCGATGCCCTGCCGGGCCGGGTCGAGATAGGCGAGGGTGCGGCCGGCCGCCGCCGCCTCGCGGGCAAGCGCCAGGCGGTCGAAGCGCTGCCAGTGGTGCTCCGGCGTCAGGCTGGCGGCGTTGCGGTCGAGGTAGCCGGGCTCCGCGATCGGGTCGGCCGGTGCCTCCTGCCAGCCGATGCGGATGATCTTCGCCGCCTCCTCGCCGCGGCCGGCGCGGGCCAGGGCATCGGCGAGGCGTTGGTAGCCCTCCAGCGTGCGCGGGGCGCGGGCGGCGAAGTACTCGGCGGCGAGGGTGTCGTTCGGGTCGGCGGCGAGCGCCTCCTCCGCCCGGCGGGACAGCGCCTCCTGCGCCGGCCAGGCGGGATTGGCGAGGGCGAAGGCCGCGATCTCCGGCGCCGTCGCGCCGCTGCCACGGGATTGCAGGCGCATCCAGGCGACGAGCTTGCGGATCAGCGGGTCGGCGGAGAGGGCGGCGGCATCGGCCTCGGCCCAGCGCTGGCTGCCGGCGAAGGCGACGGCCTGACGGCCCGCCGAGCGCATGGTCTCCGCGGCGCCGGGGCCGGCGGATTGGGCGAGGCCCCCTTGCGGCAGGGCAAGGGCGAGCGGCAAGGCGAGGACGGTGCGGCGGCGCATCGGTGCGGTGTATCCTGATTCGCCGGGTGATGTCGCATGCGCGAACTAACGGTTTCCGAAGCCGTTCCGCCTCGCGGCCGCGCGGCGCGCCGATCAGGTGATTCCACCTGACCGGAGATTGCTCTAATGTCGCGCGCTCGCCACGGAGGAAACGGGTCATGTTCAGGGGATCGATGGTCGCGCTGATCTCGCCGATGCGGAGCGATGGATCCCTGGACGAGAAAGCCTTCCAGGAGCTGGTGGAGTGGCAGATCGCCGAGGGCACCGAGGGCCTCGTCCCGGTCGGCACGACGGGCGAGAGCCCGACCCTCAGCCATGCCGAGCACAAGCGGGTGGTGGAGCTCTGCGTCGAGGTGGCGCGCGGCCGGGTGCCGGTGATCGCCGGCGCCGGCAGCAACAGCACCGCCGAGGCGATCGACTTCGTCAAGCACGCCAAGGCGGCGGGGGCGGATGCGACGCTCGTCGTGACGCCCTACTACAACAAGCCGACGCAGGAGGGGATGTATCTCCACTTCAAGGCGCTGGCGGATGCGGCCGACCTGCCGCTCTTCATCTACAACATCCCGCCGCGCAGCGTGATCGACATGAGCGTCGAGACCATGGCGCGGCTGGCGCGGCACCCGAACATCGTGGGCGTCAAGGACGCGACCGCCAACCTGGCGCGGCCGCTGCACACGCGGCGGGCCTGCGGCGCGGACTTCATCCAGCTCTCGGGCGAGGATCATACGGCGCTGTCCTTCAACGCGGCCGGCGGGCATGGCTGCATCAGCGTCACCGCCAATGTGGCGCCGAGGCTCTGCGCCGAGATGCACAAGGCCTGGCGCGAGGGGCGGATCGCCGAGGCGATCGGCATCCAGGACCGGCTGGTGCCCTTGCACGACGCGCTCTTCGCCGAGACCTCGCCGGGGCCGGTGAAGTATGCCGCCAGCCTGCTCGGCAAGGGGAGCGACCACTGCCGCCTGCCGATGGCCCCGGTCTCCGAGCCGGTGCGGAAGCGGGTGCGGGAGGCCATGGTTTCCGTGGGCCTGCTTAACTAAGTATCCCCCATGGCAGACACGAAAAAGAAGGGGCTGATCTCGCATGGCATCGCGGCGCAGAACCGCCGCGCCCGCTATGACTACACGATCGGCGAGACCATCGAGGCCGGCATGGCGCTGGTCGGGCCGGAGGTGAAGTCGCTCCGCGCCGGCCGCGCCACGCTCAGCGAGGCCTGGGCGGGCGAGCGCGACGGCGAAATGTGGCTCTTCAACTGCACCATCCCCGAATGGCAGGCGGGCAGCACCGTCGCCCGCTTCGAGCCGACGCGGCCGCGCAAGCTCCTGCTGCACCGGAAGCAGGTGCAGGAGCTGATCGGCAACATCGCGCGCGAGGGCGCGACCATCGTGCCGATGCAGATCCATTTCAACGAGAAGGGCCGCGCCAAGGTGCTGCTCGGCGTGGCCGAGGGCCGGAAGAAGCACGACAAGCGCCATGCCATCGCCGAGCGCGACTGGGCGCGGGACAAGGCGCGGCTGATGCGGGCGCGGGGCTAGCCCGCCGGCTCAGATCTCCGCATAGATCTCAATGACGTTGCCGTCCGGGTCGCGGAAGAAGATGGTCCGGTGGCCGAAGGGGTGGTCCGTCGGCGGCGAGACCAGGACGACCCCCTTGGCCTCCAGCTCGGCCGCGCAGGCCGCGACCATCGGCGGCGCGACGCGGAAGGCGAGCTGCACCGACAGCGCGCCCGGCGCCGGCGGCGGATCGTCGAAGCGCCCGCCATGCGTCGTCAGCGCCAGCGTCACCGAGCCGATGCGCTACTCGAACCAGCGGTCGCTGAGGCGGCGAGACAGCGGGAACTCCAGCACCCGCTTGTAGAAATCCCGCATCGCCGCGAGGTCGCGCGCGAAGAGCACCGTGTAGTCGAGCTGGCCGATCTGGCCGAGCGCGGTCATGGCCCGCCTTGCGGGCCGGGGCAGCTCAGACCCGGGCCAGCTTGCGGATGGCGCTCGCCATCGGGCGCCGGCCCTCGCCCATATAGCCCTCGTGGTACTCCTCGATCCGCGCCGGGTCGTAGAGGTAGTTGACCATCAGCCCGGCGCTCTCGCGCATCCCCTTGTCGGAGGTGTCGCCGCGCCAGTTCAGCCGCTCGATCCGCGCGCCGTTGGAGAGGTGGAAATGCTCCACCGGGTCGCGCGCCCGCTTCGGGTTCCGCGCCGAGGCGGCCTGGACCAGATAGGTGGCGCAGAGACGCGTCAGCACCGGCTCCAGCAGCTTGGCCAGCGCCTCCTCCCGCTGCCAGCCGCGGCGGGCGAGGATGCGGGCGAGGGTCTGGGCCGGCGTCTCCACCGCCATGGAGGGGGCGCTGGTAGTGGCGGCGCCGCCCTCGGCCGGGGCGGGGAGGGCGAGCATGGCGGGCGCAGCGGCGCGCAGCGCGGCCAGCTCCTCCTCCGTCACCAGCCCGGCCTCGCCCTCGGCGATGCGCTCCTGCAGCCAGCGGCAGAAGCCGGGGATGGGCGAGAGGGTGGAGAAGGCCTTCAGCCCCTTCAGCTCCTCGCCCAGCAGCGCCACCACCCGCTTGATGAGGAAATTGCCGAAGCTGATGCCGTCTAGCCCGCGCTGGCAGTTGTTGATGGAGTAGAAGATGGCGGTGTCGGCCTGGGCCGAGTCGAGCACCGGCGCCTTCTCGTCCAGCAGCTTCTGGACGCTGCCGGCCAAGCCCTTCACCAGCGCCACCTCGACGAAGATCAGCGGCTCCTCCGGCATGCGGGGGTGGAAGAAGGCATAGCAGCGGCGGTCGCTGTCGAGCCGGTTCTTCAGGTCGCGCCAGGTGCGGATGCGGTGCACAGCCTCGTAGCTGACCAGCTTCTCCAGCAGGGCAGCGGGGCTGTTCCAGTCGATCCGCCGCAGCTCCAGGAAGCCGACATCGAACCAGCTCGCCAGCAGGCCGCGCAGGTCGCTCTCCAGCGCGCCGAGGAGGGGGTCGCCGTCCGTCAGCCGCAGCAGCTCGCCGCGCAGGTCGACCAGGAATTTCACCCCGTCCGGGATGGTCGTGAACTGCGTCAGCAGCCGCAGCCGCGGCGGCTCCAGCGCACGGCGGAGGCGGGCCTGGGCGCTGGCCCGCTCGGCGGCGTCGGCGGCGGCCTGGACGCGCTCCATGGCGGCGCGGACCGTGGCCTCGTCGGAGTCGAAGGCGGCCAGCGTGCGGAGGAAGCCGATGCGGCCCGGCGCGTCGAGGCCCAGATAGGCACGGGCCAGCTTGGCGGCGCGGTTGCGGGCCGACAGCTCGCCGCCGCGGTCCTCGAGGCAGGCGCGCATCTGCTCGGCGATGCCCTCGGCCTCGGCGCCGGTGACCCGGTCGGCCATGTCGCGCCAGAGGCTGGTGACGCGGCGGAGGGCACGGTCGAGGAGGCCGGCTTGTTCCAGGACTTCGGACATGGTCGGGCCCTTCAGGGAAGCGCAATGAAATCCTATGTAACCTAATGCGAGCAAGCGGATTCCGTCAGGTCCTCCGCGCCTCCGCCGCTGCCGCTGGCAGGAGAGTGATCAGGTCCTCGGCCAGCAGGCCGGGGCCGTGGCGGCGGGCGGCCTCGCCCTGCAGCCAGGCGCCGGCGGCGGCGGCTTCGAAGGGCGGCATGCCCTGGGCCAGCAGCGCGGCGATGGTGCCGGCCAGGACGTCGCCGGTGCCGCCGGTGGCGAGGCTCGGCGGGGCGTTGTGGTTGATGATCACCTGGCCGTCCGGCGCAGCGATGACGGTGTCGGCGCCCTTGAGCAGCACCACGGCGCCGGTGCTGGCGGCCGCCTGGCGCGCCGCCTCGGGTTTGTCCGAACCGATGGGGCCGAAGACGCGGCTGAACTCGCCGGCATGGGGGGTGAGGATGGCGGCGCCCTGCAGCAGCTCCGGCGTGCCGGCGGCGGCGCCGAGGGCGCCGGCATCGGCGACGAGCTGCCGGCCGGCGCCGATCACCTGGCGGATGGCGGTGCGGGTCGCCCCATCGGGTTCGAGGCCGGGGCCGATCAGCCAGGTGGCGCGGCGCCCGTCGGCGAGCAGGGTCTCGATCGAGGCTTCGGTGACGAGGCTGCCAGGTTCGGCCGCACCGTAGAGTGCGGCCGCGGCGGCGTCCGGAGCGCGGATGCTGACGAGCCCGGCACCCGCCCGGTGCGCGGCGCCGGCGGCGAGCCGGGCCGCCCCGGTCATCGCCGCGCCGCCGAGGATGGTCAGGTGGCCGCGGGTGTATTTGTGCGAGGAGGCGTCGAGGCCGGGCAGGCGCCAGAGGCCGGGGCCGTTGCGGCGGCAGCGCGGGGCAATGGCGGCGAGGACCGAGGCAGGCAGGCCGATCTCGGCCAGCAGCGTCTCGCCGCAGAGGCCGCGGCCGGGGAGCAGCAGGTGGCCGGGCTTGAGGCGGAAGAAGGTGACGGTGAGGGCGGCTTGCGGGGCGAAGCTCTGCACCTGGCCGGTCGCGCCATCGAGGCCGGAGGGCGTGTCGACGGCGAGGATAGGCGCGCGGCAGGCCTGCAGCACCTCGGCGACGAGGCCACCGACCGGGCGGGCGAGGCCGGCGCCGAAGACGGCATCGATGACGAGGCCGGCGCGCCCTGCCTCCTCCACCGAGAAGGGGACCAGCGGGCCGCGCCAGCGCGCCGCCGCGGCCGCCGCATCGCTGCCGGGGCGGGGTGGCGCCGAGGCTGCGACGGCGATGGGCCAGCCCGCCGCCTCCAGCAGGCGCGCCGCGACATAGCCGTCGCCGCCGTTATTGCCGGGGCCGGCGAGGACCAGGGTGCGGCAGGGGCGGAAGCGGCGTCCTGCGGCCCGTGCCACGGCGCGGCCGGCCGCCTCCATCAGGCGAAGCGTGGGGATGCCGGCCTCGGCCGCCAGCGCATCCGCCCGGGCCATCTCGGCGGGGGTGAGCAGTTCCGGGGCTGGGTCCACCGCCATCGATCCGTGCTCCGTCTGAACCGGCAGGGCCCTTATGCGTCCTGAGGGGGCAAGTTTCCGAAGGAGCGGAGAATGCCGCGCATCTCGCTGTCCACCGTCATCGCGCCGCTGCTGATCGTGATCACCCTGGCGCTCGGCTTCCACAAGATGACTGCCGACAAGCCGGAGGGGCCGCCGCCGCCGACGACGGCCGCCTACCGCGAGGCGACCGGTGCCGGCCCGACGCCGAACCAGCCGGCGGCGGCGAATTCGAACACCAGCGGCACCGGCGGCTCGGGCGGCTGAGCGCCTAGAGCAAACTCCGATCAGGTGGAAACACCCGATCGGGGGCATTTGCCCGGCCAAGCAATGGATGAGAGCGGCTTCCGTGAGCCACTGGGAACGGAAACCGCGCTAGCAGCCTGTCGGATTTGGGTTTGCCGGTGGTTTGTTGGGTGGCGAGAGGGTCAAGCGGGGAGCCGCAGGCGGTGGAGCCTGCGGCCGTTGTAGGCGATGGCGATCAGCGTCCACTCGGCTGTGA